>CDYU01051359.1_pt1 | contig 64530 bp, 50 predicted proteins | sample 480701 | NCBI WGS metagenome assembly CDYU01 (sample SAMEA3182105, study PRJEB8094) | gut metagenome | biome: human; feature: gut; material: Stool; isolation source: human stools | place: Canada | collected 2013-02-26 | reverse complement strand
GGCAGCCGTATCACCGGCATCAGTGGAAGTCCTGTTGTTTGTGAGTTTTATGGCTATGGGGGAAATAGCACTGATCCGAATTTCCGGCTGGCACTTTCGCAGGAAAATGGGGATATCGCCATCATCGATGTAAACACGAGCCAGATGGTACGTCTCTTCGAAGGTTTTGCTCCCGATTTGGAATTGAAGACTTTTAGCGGGTTTGGCGATGTGAAAGGCATGGTATGGTGCACGAACTATGAAGGAGAATATTAATTGGAAAAAGAAAATAACCTATCAGTAAATAATTAATCATTTAAACGAGAAAAGTATGAAAAATAGACTGTTTTATTTTGCTGCTTGTGTAGCTTTAGTATTGTCTTCAGTAAGTTGCAGCAGTGACGATGGTGAAGAAGAAGATGCAGATATTCCCGTAGTGGGGAAAATTGCTGTTTCCGGTGCTTATAATGTGTATTCCCATGGAAGCCAGGGATGGATTGAAGCGGACAAGATAGGAATATATGTGTTGTCCGATGGCAAACCGCAGGAAAACTTGCCGTATGCTCCGTCGGAAGTAGCGGTGGCTACTACTACAGAATTGGATGGTAAAACGTATATAGTATATGATCGTGATAGTCGTGTGACTGAAGATATTACGCTGAATCCTTCTTCCGAACTTGCTGCAGGATTTAAGGGTGGCGATCACACTATTTATGCCTATACGCCCTATAACGCAGCTTCACAAGATTATAAGGCTGTCGCTTTGCCCAACTTAGCTGTGCAGGAGTATTATGAATCAGAGTTTATGCCGCATCGTAATTATAGCTTTGCTTATGCTTCGGCTACTACATCTAGCTATTCTGCTGCAACTGTTTCTTTGGGAGAATTCAAACCATTGTTTTCTCAAATCACTTTACCGGGTGCGGGATGCCCGGATTCTTTTGTCGGTAAGAAATTTACTAAAGTGGTGGTGAGCTGTGACCATCCGATTGCCTACGAAGATGGAGCAACTGTAGATTTGTCGACAGGTAAAATTTCCGGTACTCCGATAAACAGTATTACTTATAATCTTCCTAATGGCGGCTTCGAGATAACTGCCGGGTATTTTGGTGCCAGTTTGGAGACCTGTTATATGATGATTGCCGTACCTTTTGAAACAGGGCTAACTTATACCTATAATTTTACTTTGACAATTGATGGACAGGAATATACTATTTCAGGCAAACCGAATGAAAAGATGTCTAGTATCAACAACTTAAATATGTATGGCATTGCCGGTATCGAATAATTATTATCTTTGTATCTGTATATAAATATTAAAAAAGAAAGCATGAAGAAATTAGTTTCAATTCTGATGATTCTGGCAATGATTATCCCATTGGCCGGAGCACAATCGACGGACATCTTCAAGAAAAAGAAGAAAAAGAAGAGCAAGACGGAAGCGGTGGATAAAGCCAAGGCTGACTCCATTGCCAAGAGTAAGAAAGATGCTCTGCAACCTTACGCAAAAGTAATCACCGGCAAAGCCAAAACAATGGACGGCTTTTTCAAAGTGCATTATGTAGATGGTAAATATTTTTTCGAAATAGCCGACTCTCTTTTCGGACGTGATATTTTGATTGTGAACAGAGTTGTGAAAGCACCGGTAGACGCGCAGAAGCGGAAAGTCGGCTATCCGGGAGATTACATCAGCGACGAAGTGATCCGTTTCGAGAAAGGACGCGGCGACAAACTGTTCGTGCGTGAAATCTCTTATCTCGAACATTCTGCTGATACACTGAGCATGTATCAGGCCGTATTGAACTCCAATGTTCAACCCATTGTGGCCACCTTCCCGCTGAAAACTGTCCGCAAAGAAGGAGAAACTACCAACTACGTGATCGACATGACCGACTATATCCGTAAGGACAACGAAATGTTTTCATTCACCAGCCGGGTGAAAGACAACATCGGAGCGAGCAGCATGGTAGACGACGCCAGTTATATCGACACACTGAAAGCCTTTCCGCAAAACATCGAAATACGTACCGTGCGTACCTTCCAGCGGAAGAAAGGAGGAGGCAGTGGACTTGAGAAACTGCTGGCAGCTTTCTTTGCCACCTCTACCACTCCGTTGACTTACGAACTGAACAGCTCTATGCTATTACTTCCCAAGGAACCGATGAAACCGAGATTGCACGACGACCGGGTAGGTTACTTTGCTGTGAGCTATAAGGATTTTGACGAGAATCCGCAAGGAGTGAAGTATAAAGCGAATATCACCCGCTGGCGTCTCGAACCCAAAGACGAAGACCGCGAGAAATACCTGCGTGGCGAATTGGTGGAACCAAAGAAACCGATTATCATTTATATCGACCCTGCCACTCCGAAGAAATGGGTTCCGTACCTTATTCAGGGAGTGAACGACTGGCAAGCCGCTTTTGAGAAAGCAGGATTCAAAAATGCAATCTTCGGCAAAGAAGCACCGACGGACGATCCTACCTGGAGCTTGGAAGACGCCCGCCATTCGGCTATCGTGTACAAGCCTTCCGATATTCCGAATGCAAGCGGACCTCACGTGCACGACCCTCGCAGCGGTGAAATTCTTGAAACGCATATCAACTGGTATCACAATGTGATGAGCCTGCTTTACAACTGGTACATCGTGCAGGCAGGAGCCATTGATCCGGGAGCACGCAAACCGATGTTCGACGATGAACTGATGGGCGAACTGGTACGTTTTGTATCTTCCCACGAGGTGGGACATACATTAGGACTGCGTCATAACTTCGGTTCTTCCAATACCGTCCCGGTAGAGAAACTTAGAGACAAAATATGGGTGGAAGCCAACGGTCATACACCGTCTATCATGGACTATGCACGCTTCAACTATGTGGCACAGCCGGAAGACAACGTTTCACGTTCGGGAATATTCCCCCGTATCGGTATGTATGATAAATGGGCGATTGAATGGGGCTATCGTTGGATGCCTGAATATGAAACGGCGGAAGCCGAAATACCTCATTTGAATAAGTGGATCATTGAGAAGCTGCGGGAGGACAAACGCTATACGTTCGGAACGGAACTCGACAGAAACGATCCCCGCAACCAGAGTGAAGATTTGGGAGATGATGCCATGCTGGCAAGCTCGTATGGAATCAAAAACCTGAAACGTGTGATGCCTGAAATCATGAACTGGACTTATGAACCGAATGAGGGTTATATGAAAGCTGTCCGTTTGTATCAGAATGTGGTGGGACAATTCGACTTGTACATGGGCCATGTGGCTACCAATGTGGCCGGTATCTACCACAATCCGATTTCTGTGGAACAGACAGACATGAAAGCGGTGGAATATGTTCCGAAGGATATTCAGAAGAAAGCGGTCGACTTCCTGAACAAGGAACTGTTTACCACACCGACCTGGCTGATGGATGATAAACTGTCCGAAAGAACTGGTATCAATACTTTCAATTCGATCTACCGTGTACAGAGCAGTACATTGAAACAACTGCTTAGCAGCCGCACACTTGATAAGATGACGGACAACGAACTGGTCAACGGAGCGAAGGCATACACAGCCAACGATTTGTTCCGTGATTTGAAGAAGAGTATCTGGAGCGATATGCAAGGAGGAAAGAAACCGGATGCTTCCCAACGTAGTTTGCAAAAGACTTATGTCAATGCGTTGATTGGAATGCTTGATAAACCGAAGAACAGTTCCGGTTCGCTCGGAAGTCTGGGTGGTTATTCGCTCGTAGCTTTCGATTTCCCTTCTGAAGCACCGACTATTGCACGCGGACAGTTGACTGATCTTAGAAGAGACCTGACCAATGCGGCAAATGCTTCCAGTGGAATATACAGAAGTCATTATCTGAACTTGAAAGCGTTGATTGATGCTGCATTCGACGTGAAGTAGAAAAATAATTTACGATTAAGTTCATTTACGATTAGACGATTTACGATGTACGATTGGAGTTAGTACATGGTAAGTCGTCTAATTTGTAGATTAGCTGATTGTAAATACGTTCTTTTTGCCCCATATTTACGACAGTATTAGGTGGCTTTGCCCCATTTTTGAAACATGAACGATAGACTTTTGCCCCATCTTTGAAACAAAATCAATGGTATTTTGCCCCATCTTTGGAAATTCTTTATAACTTTGTTGCTGAAAATCAATAAATTTGTGGTTTATGTTTAAAAGAGATATCTTATTTCATCTGGAAAGATGGAAAGACGATACGCATAGAAAGCCTTTGATATTGCGTGGAGCAAGGCAAGTCGGTAAAACAACGGTAGTCAACGAATTTGGAAAGCAGTTTGACAATTACCTGTATTTGAATTTGGAGAAACGGGAGGCAGCATCCTTGTTTGAGTTGAATGTATCTCTAAAAGATTTGATGCCTTTATTTTTTGCACATTGTGGAAAGATAAGGAATGAAGGAACTATATTACTTTTTATTGATGAAATTCAAAATTCAGCAAAGGCAGTAGCGTTATTACGCTATTTCTATGAAGAATTACCTGATATTTATGTAATTGCTGCCGGTTCATTATTAGAAAACCTGATAGATGTACGTGTTTCATTTCCGGTGGGAAGGGTGCAATATATGGCATTGCGTCCTTGTTCATTTCGCGAGTTTCTGGGTGCTGTTGGAGAAGAACCTTTATTATCCGTTTTAGATAAGCCTGAAATCACTCTCGCTTTCCATGATCGTTTGATGTTATTGTTTAATATCTATACGTTGATTGGAGGTATGCCGGAAGTTGTGCAACTCTATGCGGAGCGCAGGGATATTTTATCCTTGGAGTCCACTTATGAAACTCTTTTGCAAGGCTACCGGGATGATGTGGAAAAATATGCTTTGGGAAAACAACTTCCGGAAGTGATTCGCTTTATATTAAAAGAAGGATGGCATAAAGCTGGACAAATTATAACTTTAGGAGGATTTGCTGGTTCGTCTTATAATGCTCGGGAAGTGGGAGAGGCTTTTCGTTTATTGGAAAAGGCGATGTTGCTGGAATTAGTTTATCCGACTACGGCAACGGAAGTTCCGGCCACTCCTGAAATAAAGCGTATGCCCAAACTGGTCTGGTTAGATACAGGATTGGTGAATTATGCGGCACAAGTACAGAAAGAGGTTTTGGGAGCAAAAGATATAATGGATGCTTGGCGTGGTATGATAGCGGAGCAGATTGTAGCGCAAGAACTGTTGACACTGACAGATAAAGTCAGTCAGAAACGTTGTTTCTGGGTGCGTAATAAAAGTGGTTCTAATGCAGAAGTCGATTATGTGTGGGTGCAGGATTCTATGGTTTATCCCATTGAAGTCAAATCAGGGCATAACGCCCACTTGCGTTCCTTACATTCTTTTATGAATCACTCTAATCAGACTGTTGCAGTCAGAATATGGTCGCAGCCTTATGCTGTGGATGAGGTAAAGACGGCAGACGGAAAAGAATTCAAATTGATAAATCTACCTTTTTACCTCGTTGGAAAATTAGACAGCATATTGCGTCGGTTTGAAACAACCTTTGATAACGCGTAGTCTAGCAAAATCATAAGTTAAAGATTAGGCACGGATTACATAGATTTCACGGTTAGTGCTATGCTTGTACAAAGCAACCGTGAAATCCGTGTTATCCGTGCCTAAATTATAATAAAGCTATTTTTTTTTAGACTTTATCCCAATCCGTTTCAGCATTAAAACAGGGACAGGCCTTGATCCATTCTTCCGGTTCTATTTCGCCGTTTCCGTTCAGGTCGGGACTTAGATCCCGATGTCCGCAGATCCGGCAATTCGGATAATCTTTCAATAAAGCGAGAATCAATACCCGGAGCGAATGTTTCTGCCATTCGGTACGGGTATCTTTCGGTTGTCCTTTGCAATCGAGTCCGCCCTCATAGCAGATACCTATACTTTCTTTGTTGAAACCGCGGCTGTGCGCACCAATTCGTTCTATCGGACGGGTAGATTTTATATCCCCGTTCTTGCGGATATAGAAATGATAACCCGTTCCGTTGAATCCTCGTCTGCGATGACAGACGTCCAGGTCATATTCTGTGAAACTCTTGTCTTCGCGCGTAGCGGAGCAATGGATTACTATCAGGTTTATAGTTCTCATGAATGGATTAAATAGATTGAATAGGTTCTGTAAATTGCACAGATTCCATAATTTGCATTAATTGAATCATTATCATGCCTCTGCTGCACTACGTTGTGCACATTCCTTATTAATACATTGTAAGGCAGCAGCCTGTGCCAGCTGATCTCTTAATGAGAATATCTCCGTATGCATCTCTTTCACTTTCGAGCTAAGGTCGAAATAATCCTTCAACACTTTTTCCAATTGCTGCATCAGAAAAGTATATTGGTCTTTCACCAGTTCGCTGAACTCTTTTACTTCTTGCGCCATTACTTTGCGCTTTTTGCGATTACTACCCAGAAAGGGCAGGATCGTCATAATGATCTCTATGATTTTATCGAGCATTTTAATAAATTGAGGATTGAAAATTGAGAATTAAAAAATAAATGTAGAAGAAAACAGAAACCGCATGGAGAGTAACTGTAGAAATCACTCTGTAATACCCATGCGGCACTGTTTTTAATGATTAAGCTGCCGGGTCCGGAGCTTCTCCGCTTCCACCGCTACCGCTGTTTCCACCATCCGCGTCTTCTCCGTCACCCTTTCCGGCCAGGATGAAATCGACATTATTCTCGCCTCGGGTAGTGGCATGACTCGTATTCACCAGCTGAAGTGCCTTGTCTGCCACAAAACGAACATTTACTCTGCGGATATTGCGCACCGTGCAATCCTTCTCCTTTTCCGCCCCTTCGCTGCTCAACGTGATATGGAACGTGCCCAATCCGTCGATCTTCACCTTGTCGCCCTGGGTAAGCGACAGGCGCAACTGCTCAACAAAAGCCTCGATGGAATGCTTCACATCTCCTGCTGTAAGCGATGAGTTCGCTTCGATGGCATCGGCCAGCTTGTTGATGTCCATCACTCTCACTGTACCCGATTTCTGGCGTACATAATACAACATCTGTGAATCCGGCTGATTCACATACTTTCTGCGCTGATAGCGCTCCACTAATACATTCATACAATTAAAAAAGTTAAGGTCTAAGTAATAATATTTTCTGTCCTTGTTGACATTACAAATATACGAAATTTGAAAGGGAAAGTCAAGTATTTTGCTATTTATTTTATATCAATAATGAAATAAAAAAAGAAATTCCATACAGCTATATATTGTAATATAAAATTGTATGGAATCGGGGTGAATCTGTATCTATTTAGCATGTTTCAGCATGTATTCCAGCGGTGGGACGTATTCGGTGATTTTTGTCATTGCCGAATTATGCCTGAAGTATACGTTTCCCGTCTCTCCGTTGCGTTGTTTGGCTATGATTGCTATGCCTAGTTCTTCGGTAGGGTAACCGCTTTCGCGGTCGGTTGTTATTCGTGCGAGGGCGGGGCGGTAGAGTAATATCACGACGTCCGCATCCTGCTCGATTGCGCCACTTTCGCGGAGATGTGCCAGTTCGGGGCGGCCTGCGGGGCGGTTTTCCGATTCGCGGTTTAGCTGGCTAAGCAGTACCACCGGTACGTTTAGCTCTTTGGCCAGCAACTTCGCTTTGCGGGTGGCTTGTGCCACTTCCTGTTCGCGGTTGCGGTTGTTTTGGCCGGTTGTCATGTCGCAGAGTTGCAGGTAGTCTATAATGATCGCGTCGCACGCATGTTGGCTTTGCAGCAGTCGCGCGCTGGATCGTACGTGTTCCATGTTGACCGAGGTGCTGTCGTCTACGTGTATCGGCAGACGTTTGAGGTCGGCGGCTGCCGTGCGTGCCTCTGCAAGCTCTTGCGGGCTGACGGTTCCCGACCGCCAATGGCGGGCACTGACTTCGCTGGCTGCTGTCAGCCATCGGTCGGCCAGTCTTTCTCCTTGCATTTCGAGGCTGTAGACGGCTACGGCATGTCCTGCCATGGCTGCGTTTCGTGCCAGATGTAGTGCGAATGCCGTTTTTCCTACGCCGGGACGGGCGGCGATTACCACTAGTTCGCCGTTTTGGAGTCCGGACGTCATGCGGTCCAGGTCTGCCAGTCCGGTAGGGATGCCGGTCACTCCGTTTATGTTGTTGGCAATACGTCCTTCGGCTTCGGTCATGGTGGCGGTCATCAGTTCATCCATGTCCCGCATGTGGTTGTTGTGGCCGAATTCGCCTTCCAGACGGTCGAGCAGGTTGTGCGCGTCCATCAACGAGTCGTCGATGTCCATCGTTTCGTCTAGCGAGCAGGCGAGTAGTTTGTTGAATCCCAAGGTCATTTCGCGTCGTAGATATTTCTCGTGTACGATCTGCGCGTGATATTCGAGGTGGGCGGAAGTCGCCACTTTGCTGCTCAACTGGGTGATGCCGAACGCTCCGCCCGCCTCTTCGAGCTTTCCGCGGTGGGAAAGCTCTTCTTTTACGGTGAGGATGTCTATTTTCATTCCGGCGTGGTACATAGCCAGTATGGCGGCGTAGATCAGTTGGTGGCGCAGGACGTAGAACATTTCGGGGCGCAGCTTGTCGGCTATCAGTGGTATAGCCCTCTGCTCTATCAGGCAGGCGCCGATGATGGCTTCTTCTATTTCGGGAGCCTGTGGTGAAACTCTGTTTTCGGTATTCATAATCAGTGTTTGTTTAATCAGTCTTCGTTTAATTGGGATTCGTTTTATCAGTATTCGTTTAGGAAAGCTTTGTTGGATAAATAGCTGGCGGCGTGGAGCAGGTAGTTGATGTTTGTTTGGTGGAAATAATAATCTTCTACCTTGTCGATGGCGAGTTGCTGTTCCTTGTCGCTTAATTTTTTCCATTCGCGTTGCGCTTTGGCGATGTTTTCTTTGGGAAGCTGCGTGATGCTGTGAAACTCATTCCAAAACAGGCGGAACTTCTCGTTGACGGCTTTCTTTTTCTGCTTGCCGCTGTCGGGGGCTCCTACCCATTTGTCGTATTCGACGACACGGATATGCAGGGACGAGTTGTTGGGATGGGGGACGATTTCGATGATCCCCAGGATGGCAAGGGCGTGTATGAATCGGAAGGTTTTTCCGACAGACCAGCGGAAAATGCGGCTCCAGTCGCGGTAGCTGAACATGCTTTCGCCTCTTTTGCACAGGTAGTCTTTGTGCTGCCGGTCGCTGTATAACGTGTCCGAATAGTTTACTTTCATCAGGATTTTCAGGAGCGCTTCTATTTCTCCGGCTTCTATGTTCGGGTCTTCTATCTGTTGTTGTAGCAGGGCTTTGGGGATAATGAGAAAACCATGTTCCATCATGGCTTCAAAATTGAAATTGTTCATTGGGTTATCGTTTTAAATTTCTGTAAAGGTACGCCGTTCTTGTGCGATGCGCAAGGGGTGTGGTTCCGTGCGGACGGGTGTGGATGAATAAAGGGTGCCGCGATGCGCAAATGGCTGTTTTTTTCTTCTTTCATGAAGCCGGGGAAGGAGTGGGGATGGAACGAATGCTCTGTTGGTGGTTGGCGGAGCTTCTGTTGGTGGTTGGTGGAGCTTCTGTTTGTGACTGGTGGAGCTTCTGTTGGAGAAAAAACAAAGCCTTCGTTTGGGGGGATTCGAAGGTCTTGTTTGTAGTGAAAAAACGGTCATTTTTGCCGAACGCTTTGTGGAACGCTTTTTTCTTTCTGTAAATAGCTGTATGATTGGTAGTTATCTTCGTTTTGAAAAAAAGTGATGAACGCAAAGTGGAATACATAATAAACAATAAAAGATATATAGTATTTTTGGAATAATCTTATAATCCGCTAAGAATAAAATATTTATGCGGAATGTCTGAGAACGAGGTAATGAGTTGGCAACTGTTCTGATTTCTACATACTTGCGTGATTTGCATTGATGTACAACTCATCTTGGAACAAAGGTACAACTTTTTTATGAACGAGCAAAAAGGCGGTGTATTTTTCATTATTGCAGGGTAATATTTGAAATTGGTCTATCACCAATCTGCGATATTAGGAGTTTCCCGATTCCGTCATTCGCCCCTTTCCTTTGCTCGTCTGCGAAGGTAGTACAATAGCCCTTGAAAGTTGAAAGGTCGGGGCGGCAAGCCGTTTCGGTCGGAATCTTCCTCCTGCGGAGAGTATTCAGCCCGAAAACCTTTCCCCTTTCAATGTCTGTACTTAGAAATGCAGACGGCAACGGAAATGAACGACTGACGAAAATGTAGATAAAGATAAATAGACAGCATACAAAAGGGTTCTTACATTGATAACCCATTTGTATGCTGTTCTTGTTTCTATCCATAGGGGCACTATTATTTTGAAACAGATGAATATAGGGCAAGCGGTAAATTTCACTCCCTCCAAAAATATAGATGGGTTTATCCGCTGCCATTCATCAGATACTTGCCGTTGTACTCCCGTTTCAACGCTTGCTCAATCTCACTTCGTTTGTACAGGACTTTGCCACCGAGAACATAGTAAGGCAATGTTCCGTTACTGCGATACTCGCTCAATGTCCTTCGGCTGACTTTAAGCATATATGCCACCTCCTTGTCGCATAGATACTCATCATCGTTCTGTGAGGTAGTCCCATTTTTTGGCATACTATCGAGAATCTCTGATAGTTGGTCGATACTCTCGTGAATGGACTGCATCCACGCATCGTCTTTTGTTCTCATCTCTTGATACATAGTTTAAATGGTTTTATTGTTATACATTGGTTAGATTTCTCTCCCTTTCCACTTGGCTTCTTTTCGTCTGTCCTCTACTTTTGTGATGATGCTATCCACATCTTCGGGTAGGTAGTAGGTACGATTACCGATTTTGGTATAGGCAAGCGTACCATTATCACGCAAGGTCTGTAATGTACGCTTGCTTATTTTCAACCTCTGACAAACATCCTGATGGTCGAGCCAATTGTTTGTCTTTTTCTTACCACCCTTTACAACGGGTGAGTTTGATACTCGCAGAATGAACTGCTCAATCTTTGTGGCAAATTCCTCGAATGCCTTTCTCTCAAAAATGATTAAATCCATAAGCTCCTATTTTTATTCGTTTTTAATATTTTCAACCTTTTGTTCCGCTAAGATATAGTCGGTATAAGTCCCTATCCAAGCGTTTTGAAGATGTGGCAGTATGTGGCGTTCATTTGGCACTCTCTGGCGTCATTCTCCACTCTGCCCACAGCAATAATTTGTTTTATTTCCATTAGCCATTGCCGTATCTTCACTGCAAATAAAAGCAGGAAAAAGCACACTGCAATGGATGTGTCTATACGTGTCATAGGCTGACATATCATTGCATATTCGGTGTTATAAATAGCATCACTTAATCCTTTTATATTCTTCATCATTGTTGTTTTTCTTTTCATCGTTATTTCGTTTTCTTGGTGCGAAGTAATAGATAAGTTATCACACCTCAATCATACGGTGAGCCTGTTGCAGTATGTGGCACAGTTCGTGGCACTCTTAGATCTTTATAGGTGTTTCAATTCTACCTTTGTTAGCATACATCACATTGTAATCCATATTATATAAGAGCATCCCTAAACGGCTATCCGTTTCGGATCTTGTCCGCTAAATTGTCGTTTGTCAGACCGATGCCTATCAGTCTGACAAACTTCTGCATCAAACAGTCGAAACGGACAATTGCTAATTCTATGACAGCAGTATAGCGGATAGACCAACTCCCGATACATAGGCTGTCCGTCTATCCGCTATCGTATTTAAGTCCTTAATTTCCTCAATTAAGCATTTCGCCTTAATTCATCACTATCCGTTCAACTTGGGAAGAATTATGCAGTCGGCACTGCTTACAAATCACGCTGAAAAGCAATACAATTCATAATTGCCTACATAGACCTAATTAGTTGTGGTAGAATTGTATGCACATTTTCTTTGCAGCAGATAATCGGTCAAGATTGTGCACAATGACCATATGTTGAACTTATAAAACCATTTCAAAAATGAGTAAAAAAGAAACTTTGAGTAAAGCCGAGTTGCAAAAAATGACAGGCTTGGATTTTTCCGAGCAGAACTCGCAAACAGAAGAGAGCCGAAAGAAAAGTATTGATGCCGCATTGGAGAATTTCTCAATTGAAAACATCAAGCCACATCCTCTTCCATCAGAATTAAAACAAGCCCAAACGGAAGCAGCACCTCCCGTTACAGAGGATGTTGATGAAGTTCCACCTACCAATGTTACCGAGGAAGAGCCATCAGCCCCAACCATCCAACGCAGAGTAAGCAGCAAACAACGCAAACTCTCATTGGAGGAGTACCGCAAGACCTTTATGCGCCCTTACAAGATTGAAGACCGCAAGCCGGTATTCATCAGCGGTAAGTTGCGAAAAATGCTTGACAAGTTCGCTTGCAAAATCGATGAGGATAGAATGAGTATGTCGGGACTGCTGGAGAACATCGTCCGCCACCACATCGAACTCTATTCAGAAGATTTCGAGCATTGGAAAGGGATGTAATGTAGGAGTGCATGCAGCAATGCCAACCCTATCGCCCAACGGCAGTTTGGACGGACTGCATTACGGTAACTAAATCAGAAAAAGCAATCGGAACCATCAAAAACCGTCAATGACGGTTGACGCAGCAAGACCTTAGTCTTGGGGTGTAGCGAGGTTATCTTTCGGGATGCCGAAAAATGTCGGACGAGCCGCCATTGCACCCGAAAAACCTCGCTCCACTCCCAAGTGGAGGCAATCCGCTCCCGATGGTCGCAGATTGTGAAAAGCAGAATTGAAAATCAATAACCAAGTAAAAATCGCAATGATGAATAATAAGAAAACACAGAAATCCAAGCCCAGAGGCAGACCACAGGTAAGCACTCTGAAACGCCTCACAAAATCGGTAACGGTGAAGTTCTCGAAGCCCGACTATGAGAAGCTACGCCACCGAAGCAAGAATGCCAACCGCACGCTTGCCGAGTATATAAGAGACGCAGCTTTTGATGCCCGAATAGTAGCCAAACATTCGGCTGAGGATGCAACCGTAATCCGCAACCTTACGGGTATGGCAAACAATCTCAATCAGCTAACAAAGCTATCGCATCAGACGGGATTCTATCGCACAAAGAATATAGTGATGGAACTGCTTGCCAAGTTGAAGGAGGTATTAAGCGACTACAAAGCCGAAGAAAGGAGGTGCAGATGATAGGCAAAATCAAGAAGGGAAAATCCTTTGGTGGCTGCATACGCTATGTGATGGGAAAGGATGATGCTGAAATCATTGCATCGGACGGTGTGTTGCTCGGAACAAACAAGGAGATGATTGATAGTTTCAACTGTCAATGCCTCTTAAATCCGAAGATTAAGCAACCGTTAGGACATATTGCACTGAGCTTTAAGCCCGAAGATGCACCACGATTAAACGATGAGTTTATGGCTAAAATCGCATTGGAGTATATGGAATTGATGGGCATTAAGAATACCCAATTCATCTTGGTAAGGCATCATAACACCGACAATCCGCATTGTCATTTGGTATATAATCGCATAAACTACGATGGCAAAGTAATCTCCTCGCAGAACGATTTCAAGCGTAATGAGATTGCAACGAAGAAGCTAAAAGACAAGTATGGATTGACCTACGCAGAGGATAAGAGCAAGACTAATGTGAGGAAACTCCACAATCCTGAACGGGTGAAGTACGAGATTCATAATGCTGTTAAGGCTGCATTGAAACGGAGCCGCACTTGGTGGGATTTGGGTAACCAACTTCAAAAGCAAGGTATAGGAATGACCTTCAAGATTAACCGCAGAACGGGTAAGAATGAGGGGTTGAGTTTTACCAAAGACGGCTACACTTTCAAGGCTTCCGATGTGAGTAGACAGTTCAGTTATTCTAAACTTAACGAACAATTAAGTTGGGATATGCCGAAAATGCAGACCGAAATTGAGCCTAAACAGCAACCGATAAGGCAAGAAGCAGAGCAAAATTACAGCGTTACCGACAGCCTTATTGAGAGCAATGGATTAGGATTGTTGAATATTCCTGATGCACCACCAGAGGATGAGCAACCACCTTCTTGGCAGAAACAAAAGAAGAAGGAGCGAAAGAAGAATCGAGGAATAAGATTCTAAACAAACATTTTTTTTCAAACTTAAATAGACATTGATATGAATAATAAAAATTTCAACAACAACGACAATGAGTCGTTTATGGAAGGCATCTACGGATGCTTGGAAAGAATAGAAACCGCAGTAATTGAATTGCAAAAGTTTCAACCGTATGAGGGTAATTCGGCTGTTCCTAATGTGGACAACACTGCATTAGTTCAAGAAATTAAGGCTCTTGTTGAGAATGCTACAGGTGCTAATTGTAAGTACACAGAACGCAAGATTCAAGAACTTACAAAGACTTTGAGTGAAAACCTCGGTGTTGTCAATGATAATGTAAAGGGTGTTTCAGGTAAGAATAAGCCCGATTTTGTAGCCATTCAAAATGAGTTTGAGAACCTTAAAAAGTTGACAGCATCACTTATACCGATAATTGAGGAGTCCAAAGTTCTCCATAGAGAGAATGACTATAATTTCAATTTAAACTTCAATTCCAAACTTGATTGGTTTGTGATTATACTCAATACTATTTTCATCGCATTCTTAGCGTCTGCATATTACTTTGAGTCGCAGCGGAACAAGGATGAAGAGGATGACTCTCTCAAATACCGCTACATCAAGATGAAAGGCGATGCTTCGGCAGAGCAGATAGCCACATTGGAGGACATCTTCGAACTCAACCGTAACACCGAAGCAATTGAGCAGATGCGTGAAGATGTGGAGACCTATGAAGAGGCCGTTCGCAAACAAGCCGCCCTTGCCGAGCAAGCACGCTTAAAGGAGCAAGCTGCAAAGGAACAAGAATCCAAAGCAAAGTCCATCAAGAACAAGCAGGATAATAGTAAGGTTAAACAAAATAAATCAAAACCCTGATTGTAATATGGCAACAGTAAAGATTAAGTTCCGACCATCAACAGTTGATGGCGGGCAAGGCTCAATTTTCTATCAAGTAATCCATAATCGTGTAGCCCGTCAGCAAAAGACGGGCTACCGTCTCTACGGCTATGAGTGGAACAACCACTCTTCGGAGGTGGTGTTACCAAAGTTCAACGAGAGCAGAAAACGCTATCTATCGGAGATTGGCGACAAAATCCGAATGGATGTCAAGCATTTCCAGAAGGTCATCGCTAATTTTGAGCATAGCGGTTGTGATTATACCGCAGATGATGTGATAGCGGAATTTGCATCGGATAACCCCGACAATTTTCTCTTCCCATTTATGGAGGGAGTTATTGCCAATCTGAAAACATTGGGCAAGATACGCACATCGGAGACATATGCTGCTACCCTTTGCAGTTTCAGACGCTTTCGAGAGGATAAGGATGTGCCGTTGGATGATATGGATTCCGATATGATGATGGCATACGAAGCATATTTGAAGAATAATGGAGTGAGTCCCAACTCTTCATCATTCTATATGCGTAATCTCAGAGCAGTATATAATCGTGCCGTAGAAAAGGGACTTACCTCACAACGCTTTCCATTCAAGCACGTCTATACGGGAGTGGAAAAGACCGTCAAGCGAGCCGTACCTCTGAAAGTCATCAAGCGAATCAAGGAGATGGACTTCTCGATGAATCCGTCCTTTGATTTCGCCAGAGATATGTTCCTTATGAGCTTCTATACCCGAGGTATGTCATTCGTGGATATGGCATACCTGCGAAAAAAGGATTTGCAGAATGGTGTGCTTTCCTATCGCAGACGCAAAACGGGGCAGCAACTCTTCATCAAATGGGAGAAGTGTATGCAGGAGATTGTGGATAAGTACGATACTTCGCAATCCAATTACCTCTTACCCATCATCAAGCCTTTCGGTGATATAGATGAACGCACGCAATATATCTATGCAGCCCATAATATCAACCGTTGCCTGAAAATCATCGGGAAGGAGTTGGGGTTATCCGTATCGCTCACTCTGTATGTTGCCCGTCACGCTTGGGCAAGCATCGCCAAGAGCAAGAATGTACCGCTATCGGTAATCAGTGAGGGTATGGGACACGACTCGGAGGCTACCACACGCATCTACCTTGCATCGTTAGATACCGTAGCCATCGACAAGGCGAACAGTATGATATTGAAATCTCTATAAGGAGGTATTGTTGAGCGAATGAGAAAATCTCTTGGTAAGAGAAATGATTACCATTGCAAATTTACGAAGAATTATATAATCGTAACCAAAAAAGGAATTAAAAAAGCAGGTTGATTTTCATTTTGTTTTGCTCCACAAGTCTATTGTTGAGCAAATTCCAATGTGTCAACCTGCTAATAGACTCATTCATAGAATAGACCTACAATATTAATTGCTCTTACCAAGAGATGTTTACTCTTTAGCTTCTTTATATAGAATTGAGAACTTGTAAACCTGAAGATTGCCTACCCCAATTAAGTAATCCATAAAAATTGGCAACCAAAAATTGAAAGAGCAACGAGGAATTAGACACGAAACCAGAGAAAAGTATAGCGATGCAATTACCCTCTATGTAGAGACTGGTCTTTCCATAAAACAAATATGCGAGCAGACCGGGGTAGGCTTTTCCGCGTTCAGTTCTTACCTCTCCACTCATCACCGTGACCTAATCCTCAAACGACATAATCTTACAGAATTTAAGAATGTCAAACTTAGAGGAAAGAAAGGTCAAACTACTGCCGCCCATTACAAATACAAGGATGCCATTGCCGCTTGCGACAGTATGGAGTATATTGAATACAATATATCCCAGATAGCACGTATCTTCAACGTAGATTGTTCCTCTTTGGCAAGCCAACTTCGCAGACATTACCCCGATATCGTACCACGCAGAGAACAGGAACGCAGACGGATAGGAATAACCGTCAATCTGCAATATGGAGCACGCAAGTGGAGCAAGGAAGAGTATGCTACTGCCATTGAGATGTTGCAATCATCCGATAAAACCATTGAAGAGGTTGCAGAGGCTTGTAATGTATCCTACACGGGTTTGCGAGAACACATCTTAGCCTATTACCCACAAATTACCCGTAATAGGGAGGAGAAACGTATCCGTGCAACAGGTCAAAAGGTCAGAGGTATGCGTAACGGAAATTGGACTGTCTGTGAGCCAGACCGTGAAACTCTTGAAAAATATGAGAAGGCTATAGACCTGTATCGTACAACATCGAGGGATGTAAAGGATATAGTACGTATTGTTGGGGTAACTCTCGGTGGCTTCCGCTACCACTTGAGAACTTGGTATCCCGAACTGATGGTTCTCAGACGTGGCTTTGACGAAGGTATGGCATTGGAGCAAACCAAACGTTATAAGAAATCTTCTGCTGAGAAATATGCCAATGCAATCGAAAGATTACAGAATACCGATTTGCCAACGGCAAAGGTCGCAGCGGAATTCGGACTGAATCCCGAAACATTCAGGATGTATCTCAGGGAGCATCATCCCGAATTGGTTACAGCCCGTGGAATGATAAGGACATCTGACGGTAAGGTCGTTTCCAATCGTAGTGCAGAAAAGTATGCGGAGGCGCTACGCATCTATGCAACCACTTCCGAGTCCTTGAAATCCATTGCCAAACGGTTGGGACTTACCTATAATAGTGTAGGCGGTTTTATACGCCGTAACTATCCCGAAGCCATCGAAAAGCATAATTCGTTGCTTATATCCAGTGAACAGATGTTTGCTGAAGGGGTAGAAATGTTGAAATCAGGGAACGCCACTATCCATGCCGTGATGGACGAGTGTGGCTACAATGAATATTTCAGAGCTTACATAAAGAGCAAGTATCCCGAACTGCTTCATCGTAAGACGGAACGCAAGCAGATACTTAGGAAACAAAAGACGGCAGATAAATATGCGGCTGCTATCGAATGTCTGAAAAACGGCACAGATACGATGAAGGATATTGCTGAACGATTTGGACTTAACATCCATTCTTTCCGTAAATATCTCTATAAATATACTCCTGAAATTATAAAGTCAAGACACAATAAGCCGTAAGAGCCAAAAGAATAGGGCTGATGTTGAAGGTGCAGAGCAGAATAGATTGTTGAGCGAATGAAAGGTCTCTTTGGAAGAGAGAACTTATCTCTTTGGAAGAGAAATGATTACCGATGCAAAATTACACATTTTTCGGCAAATAGCACCAATTTACACTAAAAAATGTTATGCTCGATTCAGATTTTGTTTAGTGGCAATGTGGATTGTTGAGCAAATTATGTCGTGACTGTTCAAATAACCTACTCGTAATCAATAGCAGTATGTCGCATAAATCACTCTTCCAAAGAGAAGTGACCTATTATTCTGATTTATGCGCATTAAGAAATATTGTATAACACTGATTCTCTTGCTGTTTGGTGTAGGTATTGCGCATTCGCAAGAGAGACACACGGAAATCTGTATTGACTTCCGTGTGAACAGTACTGTCATAGACTCCGCCTATTCGGACAATGCCGCCCGTATGCAGGAGATGTTGGAATTCCTACGAACTATACGCCAAGACAGTACAATCAATATCATTGAAGTATCCTTCTGCGGAGCAGCTTCTCCCGAAGGCAGTTATCAACTCAACCGTAAGTTGGCACAAGGCCGTCTCTCGGCACTTGAAAAGTTCATCCGCAGTGAGGTGGATATTCCCGACAGCCTTATTACCTATAATGACAGCTATATCCCGTGGGATTATCTCAAATCGCAGATTGAGGATTCGGGACTTATCCGTAAGGATGAAGTAATTGCCATCTTGGAGGAAGAAGCCCGATTGGTGGACTATCATCACCCGAATACGCATATCGACAACCGTGTCGTAAAATTGAGAGCATTGGACGGTGGCAAGGTATGGCAGCAGATGAACAAACTCTTCTTCGAGCAGATGAGAAATGCGTGTGCGGTATTCGTAACCTACAAGAAAGAGTTGCCACCCATACAAGTGCCTGTAATCGTGCCTGATACCATTAAGGTAGAGCCAATAGTTGAAGCCGTTGAAATTGTGCCCGACACAACGGCTATTATAGAAACGGTTATTCCCGAAGTGGAGGAATGGACACGCAAACTGCACGTCAAGACCAACGCCATCGGCTTGGGAATGGGCATTGCCAATGTCGCAGCGGAAATCGACTTGGCAAAGCACTGGTCGTTCACTTTGCCCGTCTATTATTCGGCTTGGGACTATTTCAAGACCACCATCAAGTTCAGAACATTCAGCGTACAGCCCGAGTTCCGCTATTGGCTGTCGGAAAACAACGATGGTTTCTTTGCAGGAGCACATTTCGGACTGGCTTATTACAATTTCGCCTTTGACGGTGATTACCGCTATCAGGACCACAATCGTGAAACACCCTCCATCGGTGGTGGTTTAAGTGTAGGCTATCGCTTGCCTATCAGCAGGAACAACCGCTGGTGGGTGGAGTTCTCACTCGGAGCAGGAGTATATTCAAATCACTACGACAAGTTCCACAATACTCCACGCACAAAAGACGGTCTGATGATAGAGAGCATCAAGAAGACCTATTGGGGTATCGACCAAGCAGCGGTATCGTTCTCCTATTCGTTTGACTTAAAGAAGAAAGGAGGCAAGCGATGAGAAAGATTCTATACCTTATTGTATGCTTGCCGATATTGCTCCTTTCGGCTTGTGATGTTCACGAATGGCCTGAAACGCCGGAGTTTGTAAAAATGCATCTTCGCCTCAATTATGAAACAGATATGACCGAATGGGAACATCTGTATGATGGGACATCGGTCATTGAGCAGGGATATGGCGAGACATACGACAATCATCGTGATTATGGCAAAATACGTTACATTGTCCGCACCTATCCCGTGTCGGAGAAAATGCGTACCACATCGGACTATACACAGGAGTTCGTATTCACGAAAGATATATCAGAGGGTTATGACCACGAAGTCACGCTCGACCTCTTGCCCGGCAACTACAATGTGATGGTATGGTCGGACTTGGTGCAGACAAGCGGTGACAGCCATTTCCACAATGCAGACAACTTTGCGGAAATCAGACTGCAAGGCGACCACAAGGGTAACAATGACTACCGTGATGCTTTCAGAGGTACGAACAACATAACACTTGTTTCGGATATTGTGGAGCATCAGCTGGATACGCTGGATATAGTAATGCAACGACCGCTTGCAAAATTTGAATTCATTACCAATGATTTACAGGAATTTATAGATAAAGAGATTGAATATCTGAAAAAAGAAGCCGCTACACGTGGAGAAAATGCCCCGACACGAGTTGATACAGATAAGTACAAGGTCGTATTTCATTATTCGGGATTTATGCCTAACACCTATAATATGAATACAGACAAACCAATTGATTCTGCAACGGGAGTAATGTTTGAATCAAGACTCGGGATATTAAATGATAATGAAGCATCGTTGGGATTTGACTATGTATTCGTAAACGGAAAGGAAGCCGGAGTATCCGTTCAAATTGGGTTGTATGATGGGGAAGATAGGCAGATTGCTCTGTCTGAACCTATTGATGTATCTCTAAAGAGAAGTTATCATACAATACTGAGAGGATCTTTCTTGATGCAACAGGCAACGGGAGGTATAGTTATAAATCCTGATTTTGATGGAAACCATAATATAGTAATTGACTGACAATGAAGATATATAGATATATTGGATACTTATTCTTTGCTTTTGCAGCCTCGATAATGTCTGCTTGTACTGATGAAGATATGTTGGGGGAGAGTGGAGATAGCGTGAACATAACATTCCGTCCGTCGTTGGGCGGTGAGTTGAATACCCGTGCCATAGGAGATGCTACAGGTATAGACCAACTGGTTGTTGCTGTTTACGAAGGGAACGGGACATTATCAAAAACATTCTCTTATTCGGAGGATTGGAACACTGTTCAGCAAGATGGTATAACACTCTCATTGATTGAGGGTCGAACATACAATATCATCTTCTGGGCGCAGGATGCTGACAATAAGGCATACAGTCTGACCTATGACGGAAAGATAAGTGTAAACTACGAAGAATATCTGAATGATGGTTTTTCCCAAATGGAGCAGTTGGATGCTTTCTACGCTACCGCAACAGTGACTGTAGGGGCACAAAAGGTAGAAGATAAGGAAACAATTTATCTTACTCGTCCGTTAGCTCAAGTCAACTTTGCGGACAATACCACAAAGCCAGTTCAGGAAACACATAAGGCGGTGGTTACCTTTCACAGATTCCCCACTTCTTTTGACCCGTTCTCTGGTATGGTTACAATGTCCGAAAGTGACATGTCTTTCATCTTTAAGGATTTTCCAGAAGAAGAGACTTTGAATATCAACAATTCTTCATATTACTATGTAGCGAGCAATTATCTGTTTGCTCCAGCAGAAGGAACCACCTCTATTGAAGCTACTCTCGACTTACAACAGATTGATGGTACATCCATCAACACCTTTGAGTTCAGTGGTGAAAAGGCCATTACATTGGAGAAGAATAAAAAGACCAATGTACTTGGAGCCATTGTTCTTCAGCCTGAAACTTGGAGTGTATGGAATGGTGAAATCCCGACAGAATCAACTCTGACAACTGACCCGGAGAATCAGAATCGTTATATCATTGATGAAGCCAATGATGTGGCTTGGCTAAGTGTTAAGGAGAATGCTCAAAGCCTTGCTGCCAATAGCACTTTCGTGATGACTGTCGATGTGGATATGAACAACGGCAGTGGTCTTACGGCTATACAACTCCCTTCGGGAAGTACATTGGACGGTGATGGACATACCATCAAAGGCTTGCAGTTAGAAAATGCTCTCTTGGGGGATGTAACAGACATTACTGTCAAGAACTTAACCATAGAAGAAACAACAGTGGCAAATACATCTGCCGATGTGACCCATATAGGAGTATTGGTTAATACACTCAAAGGAAGTAATACATTCAGCAATATCCATATAAAGAGTTCATCTGTCAGCACACAAAATGGAGCTGCAGGTGGTATTGTAGGATATATTTCCCGTAAAGACCCGAATAATAGGGAAGAGACATTGACCGTAACCTTTGATGATTGTCACGTAACAGAAACAACAGTAAGCGGTACACAAAGTGAAGGTCATTTTGTAGGCCTGTTTCGTGGTTATGATAATAAAGAAACTTTGCAATTCAATAATAATTGTACACTTACACTTTCTGCGACCGTAAGGTCGGCTGATGAATTTGTATCTCCTTATCGTGAGGGTAATGAGGGCGCTTGGCTGGCAGACAATGACTATTCTAAATATGATGCCTGGTTAGGTGATGAGGAATGCTATCGTGGCACTGTAATGTATGGCGCTAATCGCTTTATCCCCTGTTGGGATGGTATAACTAAAATCACACCGCTTACAGATGGAACTACCAAATTGATTTATTCGGCATTTGACTTGGCTAATTGTGCAGGAACAAATCCAGGCACGATTAAATTTATGCAACATGTAGATATGGGAGCGAAGAACTTTGCTCCATTGACAAATATATCCAAACTTTTGGGTGAATATATGACTATCTACAATTTAAAAGTAGAAACGACCTTTAATACCAATTCATGGGACGGTGGTGGATTTATAAGAAGATGTGGAACTGCTACAATTCAAAACATAACCTTCAATAATGCTAATGTAAAAGTAACTCATGCTGAAGGCAGTGATGGTGACGCTTATGCTTCGATTGTTTGCGGTACTGCCGAAGGGAACAATACTTTGGAAAATGTCAAAGTTATCGGAGGAAAATTGTATGGATGCAACAAAATGGGAGGACTTGCCGGTTATATTACGGGAACGTTCTCTGCTACGGGTTGTGTTGTCGATGGATTAAGCATTGAGAACTATGATTCCGGGGGTAAAGATTCTTTCGGATTCAAAGCCAACGGCGAGGTTGGCGGAGCATTTGGCTTTATTGCGGCAAACGCAACCATCTCAGGATGTTATGTCAAGAATACAACTCTAAATTGTGTCGGTGTTAATAATGGAAAAGTTCTTTTGACTAAAAAATATGCCGGGCGACATGTTAATGAATTTATTGGAGATATTCGTACGACATCCGGACAGACCATTACCATTACATACGATGAGAAGAATTTTAGTAACAATACCTATAAAAACCGAAAAGACCAATATTCGCAATGCAAATATATCGGTCATTGCTACTATACCAGCATAAGTGTATTTGGGATTGGTATTACTGATACAATGGGAAAAGTTTATGTAAATGGTACTTCTATTACTGTAGCCAAAAATTATTAATCAATATGAAAAAATTAATCTATCTACTATTGGCAATGCCACTGCTCTTCACATCGTGCAGTAAAGATGAAAAGATGGCAAGCGAAGAAACAGTTCAGGTAAGTTTCAGTACAGAACTGCCGAAACGAATCGGCACACGTGCTGGTACGACCGATTTGAATGTAAATAAGGTGGTGTGTGCCGTATTTGAGGACGGAGAAGAAATCAGCACCTTGCGTGAAGTTATTACAATTCAAGAGGGGGAAGACATTGTATTTGCTCCTCGCTTGATTAAAGGTCGTACATACGATGTTGTCTTTTGGGCTATGAAAGACAATAATTATAATGTGAATGATATGACTGCCATTACTCGTGCTTCGGAAACGACTGCGGCTGAAAGTGATTTTGATGCATTCACAGAAAGTGTAGAGGTCGAAGTAACAGGCTCCAAATCGGAAACTGTAACACTTAAACGCCCATTGGCACAACTGAATCTTGGTGTAACCCTAGATGATTGGAATGCAGTGGCAAGTGAAGAAACTTTTGGAATGAAGCCCACAAAGATGATTATAACACTGACAGGCAAGGATACATTCAACGCCCTGACAGGTGCAACTACAGGGGAGGATAAAGAGGTAACATATACTCTTGATGTGTCCGGTGAAGACCTTGTGGCTGGAGATGAGACCTACAAAAGTATTGCAATGTGCTATGTATATCCCGATGCCGGACAAGAGAATATAGATATTACATACACTATCTATGACCAAGACAATGACGTAATTCGTGAAGATGTAACCATTCAAAACATTCCGTTGGAAAATAACTATCGTACGAATGTGGTAGGCGGCCTGTTGACAGGAACAATTACATATACCATCACTTTCGAGAAAGATTTCAATACGACAGAAAATAACGCGACTATAGAATAAAGTATAACCAGTTAATTCAATTTCAAGAAACAGAGTTAGATAGTACAAAGAAACAATTGGAATCCTTATGTGATTCTTTTGGAATCTCTCAATGGAGATTTCTACTATGATGAATTTGCTCCCTAAGGAATCATCCTTATGAACACTGGACGAGATCCGGCATATGTAAATATGTGGGAAAGCGTGAAAAGAAAGAAAATAATATAAACTTTTTATTATTAATTTAAAAAATTCAAAAGATGAAAAAGAACTTGTTTATGAGTATGCTTGCAATAGCAGGTATGCTGTTTGCGACCTCATGTTCGCAGGACGAATTGCTTAACGAACCCACAACGGGCGATTACGTTAGTGCAAAGTTCACAATTGGTACATCAGATGGTATTGCCACCCGTGCAACAATCGGAAATGGCACAAAAGTAGATAAGGTTGCTTGTGCTGTTTATGACGAAAAAGGTACCGAGTTGAGTGATTTATACGCTATTCGCGATGTAGTAGATATGAAGGCTACTTATGAAATTCGTCTGGCAAAGGGTCAGAAATACCGTGTAGCATTCTTTGCTTACAATTCTACAGCTGATGCATATGATGTAACCGACTTGACAGACATTATAGTAATAGATTCTCAGAACTCAAATATTGAGAACCGTGATGCATTTACAGCATATGTTGACGTTGATGCGACAGTGAATACCATCAACGAGGATGTAACTCTTTACCGTCCATTTGCCCAGCTTAACTTGGGTGTAGATAATACAGAATGGACTGATGCCGTGAAGGCTGGCGTTACAGTTGCCAAGAGCAAGATTGTTGTTACCAATGTTTACGACCAGTTCAGTGCTTATGACAATGCTATTGTAGCAACGGCAGAACCTAAGACAATGACATTTGCGATGAATACCATTCCAACCGAAGAGCTTGAGGTGGATGTTGACCGTGATGGTACAATCGCTAATACAGAAAAGTTCAAATATCTTGCATTGAACTATCTTCTCGTGGGCGATGCTGGTACAGAAAAATCATTGACCGATGTTGAGTTTGTATGGGAGAATTCAGACGCATCAAAGACAAACAGCCCAACTACTCATTTCAAGAATATTCCTGTTCAGCGCAACTATCGTACTAACATCATTGGTAAGCTTCTGACCAATCCTGCTACATTCAACATTGTTATTGATGCAGACTTCATTGATTCTCCTGAAGACGATTATATCGTAAGTGTTTGGGACGGTGAGAGTGCAACAACTCCTGTGGCAGATGCGGATGGTGTATATCGCATTTCTTCAGCTGAAGAATTGGTAGGTATGATGAATGATAGCAAATATCCGAATTGCAATAACTATCAGAATGTAGTATTGGAAAGCGATATTGATTTGGGTGGAAATACCATTAGTGGTTTTGGTGATGATTCAGGTTTCTTTGATGGTGTTTTTGACGGTCAAGGTCACTCTATCAGCAACTTCAAGATTGATGCTACAAACAGAACATATTATGCAGGTCTCTTCAACCAAGTTTCACAATATTCTGGCACAAATACAGTAATCAAAAACTTGATTGTTAAAAATGCTACTGTTGCAGGTACAAGCCAAGTTGGTGTAATTGCCGGAGGTATGAATGGTAATACAGTAGTTGAAAACTGTCAAGTTTATAACAGTACTGTTAGTGCCGTGAAAAAAGTTGGCTCTGTTGTTGGTTATACTGCCGGTGGTACCGTAAAAGACAACTATGCTGAAAATTGTGTTATTGAGTATTCAGAAAAAGAAGCGAGTGAAATTCTTGGTTATGAAAACACTGGTAGCACAGTAAGTGGAAACACATTTAATAATATCACATTCGTAGTTTCAGCTACAGCTCTTGCAACTGAATTGACACCTGACGCAAATGGTGTTATCACTCTTACAAGAGATTACACTGTAACTGGTGACTGGACATCACTTGCATTATCAGGTACTGTTACTATTGAAGGTAACAACCACACCATCAAGGGAATTAACCAACCTTTGGTTGCAGGTACAGGCGGTATTAACATTACTGTTAATGATTTGACAATTTCTGAATCAGTAATTGGTATTGCTACTGTGGAGAATGGTTTGGGAACAGCTGCATTTATCAGCTATATTGACCATTCCGGCAAAGCATCATTTACCAACTGTCATCTCTTTGAATCAAAGGTAACAGGTAATGAACGTGCAGCTGCTTTATTAGCATTTTCAGAAGCATCTGAGGTTTCAATCAAAAATTGTTCTGTTGTAAAGTGTGAATTAACATCTGTAGGTGGTGCTGCAGGATTAGTAGCTTACACTCATAGTACAACAACTGTTGAAAATTCTAAAGTTGAAAATACAATAGTAGAAGCTACTGAAGATAGAACAAGTAAAACTGCTCTTGCTGGTGCTGTAATTGGTACTGTTAATGCAAACACTACATTTACTAATGTTACTGTAAGCGGTAATACCGTTAAGAATAATGGTGCTGACGCTCATAGCGATATGGTAGGTAGAGTTGTAAGTGGTACTTTGACTGTGAATTAAAGAAACTCTATCATCCTTTGATAGATTATTTACATATAAGACACAAATGCGAGACCTGCCGTTCGTGAGAATAGCAGGTCTCATTCTTATATTAGCACTGTCCTTTGGGTGAAATCTGATGCCCAATACTCTCCAACGATAACAGTATGCTAATTTCACTCTCTTTTCGTTGGCACAAACTCTCCAACACCTTTTGCCTTATCCTGCTTGCCTCATAGGAGTTCAAGCGAAACGCAAGTGCAATGACCATTTCGAGATTATAGAATGTCGCCCAACTTGCAGGGGTAGCCAAATCACATCGTTGGGTGCTTACAGGACAAAGCGTTCCACTCTTGTATATCGCTTTTATAGCGGCTCGGAGTGTCGGGGATATTACTCCGAACAACTCCACCAATTCCATTTCTGACATCCAAACATTACCGCTTGGAATATTTACCTTGCCATTTTCGCTGATTGTTATAATTGCTCGTTCCATAGTTACATTGCTATTGAAATTTCACTAAAAGATTGATTAAGTCTGTTGCCGAACATCGTCAAATCCTTGTCTATTTTCTCGGTGGTAATCTTCGCATATCGCTGTGTCGTGGTAATATTCGTATGCCCCAACACTCGGCTCACACTCTCAATGGGAACACCCTTACTCAGAGCCAGCGTAGCGAACCCATGGCGAGAGCAATGGAATGAAATATCCTTTGAAATACCGCACTCTTTTATCATCTTTTTCAGTGGTTTACAGATGTTCCAATAGTTCAGATTCGGGAACACAAGTTTATCCTCTTGAAACCTCTCGTAACGCTTGATTATCTGTAATGGAATATCCAACAACTTCACTTGGAAATTGACCTTTGTTTTGTGTCGCTTGGATAGAATCCATTTCTCTCCGTTAATCTCTACAATATCATCGGTGGTCAGTTCCTTAATATCCACGAATGACAAGGCAGTGAAACTTGCAAATACGAACAAGTCTCGGATATAAGCCAACTTCTTATCCGCAAACTCGTGTGTCATTACAGCCTTGATTTCATCTTCGGTCAAGTATTGACGCTCCTTGATGTTCTGATTCACCCGATACTGAGCGAATGGATTTCTCGGTGTCAGTCCGTTGTAATGTGCTTTTGAGACGATTGTTTTCAACCACATACAATGTGACCATACACTGCCATTATGTAGTCCTGCATCAGTAGAGAGATAGATTTCATACTCCTTTATAAAGTCGGGAGTAAGTTCAAGCATGGAAATATCACTACGCTTGTAGCATTTCTTGATAAATGCAGCCAAATGGTTTCGTGACCTTACACGCACCTTGTAGGAACTTGCTGCACGGTCTATGCCGACACGCTTCTTGAAATTATCGTTGTCCTTATCAAATGCTCCGAGCAATGTTTCATACTCCGTTCCGATACCTTGATAGGCATTGCGTACCATTTCGGCAGTTACATAGGCTTCTCTATCCGAGATACGTTGATAATGCTTGATGATTTGAGCCTTGATGTTATCCAAAGTCAAATTGATGTCTCTTGATTCCTTGCTCTTGCCTTTTGCCCGATTGCCTTTGGCATCCCACATTGTTTTTACAATGGTCAATTTGCAACTGAATTGAGCCACCGAGCCATTGATTGTAACTCGTCCCATAATGGGAACAATACCGTTTTTCTCTTTGCTTCCGTTCACGTAGAACAGCACCTTAAATGTACTTCGCATAATCCAATTCTTTTTGGTTACAAAATTAGTTATCAGCGAGTTGTACATTGTTATGCAGAATATGGCAGAGAGTAGAAATAGACTCCAACGACCTATAAACTCACCTCGTTATTGGGTAATGATTTGAAAACCGTTCGTCCTCATTACCTTTCATTTCCTTGCACTTTTGCATCGGCGAGGCTTTCATCAAAAGTCCTCATAAGTCATTGAACACCAGTGCTGCCATCATTATTTCCCCTCATTCGTTAGATTTTTCCAGAGATAAATGATATATTTAAAAATATATAGTTCGATTTTCCTTTTATTTCTTGTCCGTGTTTTCGTTTTCTGTTACGCGCTAAACGTTTGTCGGCAAGTCAATGTGGGGAGGTCCCCAGTGTCGGTAGATGATTAGCTGCATTTCAGGACTGACATCGATTGTTTGGCTGGTGTAATACGCAGCAACCAGTTGTTCGTTCAATGTCTTGTTTGCTTTAATGCGTTTGCGCATTTTTTTGCTGGCGGAAGAAGCGTTTGCCAGATCGGGAAAATACTCCTTCGCCAATTCGGAGAAATACTTGAATCCATTAATGCTGTAGCGTTCGGCAGCTGGTTCATTGTTGTTCATAATTTTTTTATACTTTAAATGGTTAAAATAATATGTTGTTTGAAAAATTGCGCAAATGTATGAAATTTACTTTGATGATTAATGTAAATGTTTTAGTTTTTATTTTTTAGATTTTATGTATGTAAATTTTTGAAGATATATTTTTGTATTTTACTAAAGTAAAATGTGGGAAAAGTAAATATTAATTATTAATTTATTTTTAATGAAAAAGGAAAGTTTTACTTTGTTTATGAAACAAGTGGCTGTTGATTTGCAGCAGAGTGGAAATTTAGGGACTGCTCATGTATACAGAAGTACGTTGAATGCGATTCTTACTTTTCAGGGTTCCGATCGTTTGTCGTTTCGGGAAATCACTCCGGAGTGGCTGAAGCATTTTGAGGGTAGTCTTCGTGCACGTGGGTGTAGTTGGAATACGGTGTCTACGTATCTTCGCACGTTGCGTGCGGTTTACAATCGCGCTGTCGATCTTCGGAAGGCATCATACGTGCCGCATCTTTTTCGCTCCGTATATACAGGTACGCGGGCAGACCGCCGTCGGGCATTGGATATGGAGGATATGAAGAAGGTATTTGCCCGTCTGTTGCAGTCGGACGCCATCACTCCTGCCATGAAGGGGGCGCAGGAGTTGTTCATTCTTATGTTCTTGCTTCGGGGACTGCCTTTTGTCGACTTGGCTTATTTGCGCAAGAGTGATCTCCGGGGAAATGTGATTAGTTATCGTCGTCGTAAAACGGGACGTCCGTTGTCTGTGACGTTGACGACGGAAGCGATGTTTCTTTTGCAAAAGTATATGAATCGGGAGGAACAGTCGCCTTATTTGTTCCCGATTCTTCATAGTGACGAAGGTTCGCCAAAGGCGTATAGGGAATATCAACTGGCATTGCGCAATTTTAATTATCAGTTGGAATTATTAGGAAAGGCATTGGGACTCAAAGACCGGTTGAGCTCGTACACCGCCCGCCATACCTGGGCTACGACTGCGTATTATTGCGAAATTCATCCGGGTATTATTTCCGAAGCGATGGGACATTCGTCCATCACCGTGACAGAAACTTATTTGAAGCCTTTCCGAAATAAGAAAATTGATGAAGCAAATATGCAGGTACTTGATTTTATAAAACGATCTGTGGTCGGCGTAAGTGCTTGATTTTTATTCTGTTACTTTGTAGGTAACGGGTTGAAATATCGGTGCAAATATGAGCATATTTCTTAAAACAACCAAACGAAATCATACATTTTTTCTAATAAACTACTCAAAACAGGAATTAAACAAATAAAACACGCGGATTCTTTGTATTAGGGCTTTGTTAACTTCTAAATTTTGCAAAAGGTCTCCCGCCCCTCTGCCGCTTCTAAGAAGCAGGGGTAAAAATGTAATCGCATATTGTTTCATTTTTCCGTATTGACTACTCCAAAAGAGCAGGAACAAAGGTTTCTCCGTTACCTACAAAGTAACGGGCGGTCTATTATTGAAACTTAGTGTTTAATAATATATTATTAATGTAATTTTTAAGTAGTTATGAAGAAAAATTTTGTTAGGGTAATGCTTTTCGGGGCATTGACGCTTGCTACTGTCACTTATGTAGGCTGTAAAGACTATGATGATGACATCGACAATCTGCAAACGCAGATTGATGCCAATGCGGCAGGTCTTGCTGAACTGCAAGCAAAAGTGAATGCAGGTAATTGGGTAACAGACATTAAAAGTATCACTGGTGGATTTGAAATTACTTTCAACAATGGAAATAAATATTCTATTGTGAATGGTAAAGATGGATCTGTCGTTGAAATTGGAGAAAATGGAAACTGGTTTATAGACGGTGTTGATACTGGGAAACCGGCACGAGGTGAAAAGGGTGAGACCGGTGCTACTGGTCCTGTCGGTCCTGTTGGCCCCGAAGGTCCTGTTGGTCCTGTTGGCCCCGAAGGTTCTGTTGGTCCTGTTGGTCCCGAAGGTCCTGTCGGTCCTGTTGGCCCCGAAGGTCCTATCGGTCCTGTTGGTCCCGAAGGTCCTGCTGGTCCTGCCGGAAAATCTCCTTTTATTGGTGATGGAACAGGTGAATTTGAAAAAGATTATTGGTATTTCTATGATGACGCTACAGATAAATGGGTGAAAGGTGATTATTCGTCAGCCACTGTTTATGCTGTACAGAATGAGGGATTACCTAGCTTTACTCTACATGTAAAAGATAAAACTACTGGAACAGAATTAACAACTATTCTGCCTACTGCAGCTTTGATTAGTAGCCTTGAAGGAGTGACTATTGAGAATGGTAAAATCACTGCAGGCGGAACAAAGGAACTTAAATTAAGTTATGCTCAATGCAAAGCTGATTTCACTTTTGGTATGGAGGATGAGAAAAAAGAATTTAAGAAAAATGACCTGTTAATAACTAATTCCGGCGTGTTGAATGCGTTGATTAATCCAGTAGGTCCTGACTTTACTGATAGCAAATATCAAATCTATTTGATGAATTCTCAAAATGAAGCTAATTTTGTTATCTCTAAGATTGAACAAAATAAAACTGCAAAACCATTGACACGTGCTACCGAAGCCAAAGTGAATCGTGGTGTTTACGACCTTACTGTTACACTAAAAGATGGCTTGAATTTGGAAACTGCCCTTCCTGCAGATGAAGCATACGCATTCTGTACAAAAGACGCATGGAACAATGAAATAATCTCTGCTTATGATGTTAAAATCAAACCGGAAGCAGTTACAAGTGCTACTAAACTGGTAGATGCAGCAGTGTCCGCAAAAGTTGGTGAGGTACAGGTTTTGGATGACTTGGCAGCTGCAGCTACCACCACTCCTATGGATTTGAGTACAGTCTATGCATATTATTATAAGTTGGCAGCCGATGCTCCTGAAGGTGTAACATTGGGGACGAACGAAGCCGGCAAACAAACCATCACTTCTACCAAAGGGCAAGAAGCAAAGGTTGAAGTCTGCTATATAACTACAAATGGTATTCCTTTTGATGGAGAAACTCATGAGGGCATTGATTATTCTAGCGTCGGTGGCTCCTCTGCTCCGGCTAAACTGACTGTCACCTTCAAGCAAATAGAAACAAAATCTTTGGCAGCACAGACGGTAGTTTGGAATAAATCAGAAAAATCCGACATTGCTGTGTCAGCAGCTAATATTAAGGCAATCAAAGACGCTATTACTACTGCTAAACTTGCTAGCTCAACTGCCACGGCTAACGATGGAGATAAAGTGAAGTTTAGTGGTATTGCTTCTGGTGATACTAAATATGATAACCTGAAACTGACAGTAACCGCTGCATACAAGGGTACTATGGAAGCCGTATTGACAGTTGACGTTGACGCAACGAAGCAAATTGTATTCAAATTACCGGTAACTGTTGATTATAAGACGCCTGTATTTACAAAAACTTCAGGTATGTGGACTGAAGATGGCAAGGTGTCTCTTCTGATTAATGAAACTAAGAATGCTGATAAGATTCAGAGCATCAGTCTCGAAAGAGAAATGGGCTCAATCTTTACTACATGGAACGCTATTACTGGCGGAGTTACTTCAGGTATATACAACAGCATTACGTATGATGTTGACAAGAATGGTGACGATCATGTAGGAAGTGTAGCTAACGATAAGTTCACAGTAGACATGGCTCACGCTAAAGACAATATGGCATTCTCTGTAGATGTAAATTGTCAGCCTAACGATGCTACTGAACCTGCTTCAATTGCTAACCAAAAGATTCAATTCATCTCATTATCAGAATTGCTTAAATCGGAATTTGGTGCAACGGACGCTAAAAAAGGTATCACAACAGCGTATACAGCTGAAACCATAGATTCAGAGATTGATGTATTAGGTGACATTGTATGGAAAGACAGAAAAGGCAAGGCAATGTGGCCGACTGCAGATAATAACACTTATGACACTGGTACTTTGACTACCGCTGACGCTGTTCTTGCTCTTTATGGATATTCTATTAAGGTAGAACGAAGTGACAAAACTAACTTCAAGTTTGATTCTACTGGACAGAAATTGATATTAACAGATGCTGGTAAGGCCTTGAAGGGTCTTGTGAAAGATTTGGTAGTGACAGTTACTATTACTCCTTCAATCAGCTGGAGCGCAACATCTCCTGCACCTGTGGTGAAGACAGTAACATTCCCTACTGCTCTCTTTGCGGATTAATTTGAAATCCTTTAATGTTCTATTAGATAGCTCCTCTATATTTGCCTCTGGCAGAGGTGGGAGCTATCTCTAGAATGATATAACATAATAGGAGAGCCCGTGCTTGTTGAAGTGCGTTCTCTCCATAAATATGAAACCCTTCTTCACCGAAGTGTGAAGATTATATGTTGAGAAGTGACAAAGCGAAGAGACACAGCTTGTGAAAGTCCATCCTTCCATCTTTGTTCTTCTATTAGAAAAGGGATGCCTCCCCACATTTCCTACTGGCATCCCTTTTATCTTTACTCTTGGGACGTCTTTTTTTGTTGTACTAGAATCAATTGCTAGTCGCCCATTTCCCTATAGGTAAAGGAGACGTCCTCAAGATACAGAAAGCCCGAGCTTGCGAAAGTCCGGGCTTTTCGTAATTTTGTGCAGTCATTATCCCCTTATTTTATCGTCCCTAAGTTTCCGGGGAAATGTGCAGAATGAATGATTGAAAAGAATCTTTTAACCTGCCATGACAAAGATTTCTATTAAAAATATATATCTTTGCAAGAAAGGCATTGATTAATAAAAGAAGAGAATATGAGCCATAAAATTTATCCGATCGGTATTCAGAATTTCGAAAAAATTCGTAATGACGGTTATTTCTATATTGATAAGACAGCACTGATGTATCAAATGGTAAAGACCGGAAGTTATTACTTCTTGAGTCGTCCGCGCCGTTTCGGAAAGAGTCTGCTCGTCTCCACCTTAGAGGCCTATTTTCAAGGAAAGAAAGAACTGTTTGAAGGGCTGGCTGTGGAAAAACTGGAAAAGGACTGGATCAAATATCCTATACTGCATCTGGATCTTAATATCGAGAAATATGATACATCCGAAAGTCTGGATAATATACTTGATAAATCGCTGACAGCATGGGAAAAACTATATGGTGCCGAGCCGTCCGAACGTTCGTTTTCCTTGCGTTTTGCCGGTATCATAGAGCGCGCTTGTAAGTTGGCGGGGCAACGTGTGGTTATTCTTGTCGATGAATATGACAAACCCATGTTGCAAGCCATCGGTAATGAAGAATTGCAAAAGCAATTTCGGAATACATTAAAGCCTTTTTATGGAGCGCTTAAAACAATGGACGGTTGCATCAAGTTTGCATTCCTTACCGGTGTGACAAAGTTTGGCAAAGTCAGTGTGTTTAGTGACTTGAACAACTTGGATGATATATCCATGTGGAATGAGTATGTCGAAATCTGTGGCATTAGCGAGCGTGAAATCCACAACAATTTGGAAACAGAGCTTCATGAATTTGCTGCTGCGCGCGGAATAACGTATGATAAACTTTGTGAAGAGTTGAGAGAGTGCTATGACGGTTACCATTTTACGCACAATTCTATTGGTATGTACAATCCGTTCAGTTTGCTTAATGCTTTCAAACGTAAGGATTTCGGCAGCTATTGGTTTGAAACGGGCACACCGACCTATCTGGTGAAATTGCTGCAAAAACATCATTATGACTTGGAGCGGATGACGCATGAAGAAACCGACGCCCAAGTATTGAATAGCATAGACTCTGAATCTACTAATCCCATTCCGGTGATTTATCAGAGTGGCTACCTCACCATTAAAGGGTATGATGAAGAATTTGGAATGTATCGGTTAGGTTTCCCGAATCGTGAAGTAGAAGAAGGATTTGTCCGTTTCCTGCTTCCTTATTATGCGAATGTAAATAAGGTAGAATCTCCGTTTGAAATTCAGAAATTTGTTCGTGAAGTACGTTCCGGCGATTACAGTTCTTTCTTCCGTCGCTTGCAAAGCTTCTTTGCAGATACCACCTACGAAGTGATTCGCGATCAGGAATTGCATTACGAGAACGTGCTTTTCATCGTTTTTAAACTGGTCGGCTTCTATGCCAAAGTGGAATATCATACAAGCGAAGGACGCATCGACCTTGTCTTGCAGACAGACAAATTCATCTATATCATGGAATTTAAACTGAACGGTACGGCAGAAGAAGCATTGCAGCAGATAAATGACAAGCATTACGCTCTTCCTTTCGAGATGGATGAACGGAAACTCTTTAAAATAGGAGTAAATTTCAGTGCGGAAACCCGTAATATTGAAAAATGGATAGTTGAAGAAAAATAGATAAAACAAAAAGGCGGCTCGTTTTGACCGGGCCGCCTTTTCTGTTTATTTGATTTCGATTTCTTCCTTCATATCGATTTCCTCTCCATGTGTATCATAGAACACATATTGCAGAAATGCGAGTTTTTGACTTGGAATAATCTTGATACCGAATCCGTATTTCATTTGCCACTTCCGTTTCAGGGAAACGAGTCCCTGATTGATATAAGCGGCAACATACGGATGGACGTGTAACGAGAATTTCTTAACCTTCAGTTTATTGACCAGGTAATCAATTTTACTCTCCAAAGTGTCCGTAAAAAGAATGGACGACTTGATAGTGCCTTTGCCGAAGCAAGTGGGGCAGGTTTCGGTCGTGTTGACGTCCATTGCCGGACGCACACGTTGGCGTGTAATCTGCATTAGCCCGAATTTGCTAAGCGGCAGAATATTATGCCGTGCCCTGTCTTTCTGCATATTGGCACACATTCGTTCATAAAGCTTCTGACGGTTTTCGGCTTCATTCATATCGATGAAGTCCACGACAATGATACCACCCATATCTCTTAATCGCAATTGGCGGGCCAGCTCGTCGGCGGCTCCCAGGTTTACTTCGAGTGCGTTACCTTCCTGCCCGTTGGCATTCTTGGTGCGGTTACCGCTGTTCACGTCTACTACGTGAAGCGCCTCAGTGTGCTCAATAATCAGATAGGCACCACTCTTGTAAGAGATTGTTTTACCAAACGATGATTTAATCTGCTTGGTGATACCGAAATTGTCGTAAATGGGAAGTTGACCTTTGTACAGTTTCACGATATTAGCCCGGTCGGGCGCAATCAGTGATACATAGTCTTTAATTTCATTGTACACAGCCTCGTCGTTGACGTGAATATTCTCAAAAGAAGGGTTGAAGAGGTCGCGCAACAAACCTACGGCGCGGCTGGTTTCTTCATAAATCAACGTCGGATACTTGGTGGCTTTTTGTACTTTTACCATCGCATCTTCCCAATGCTTAACCAGGACTTTAAGCTCTCCGTCGAGTTCGGCTACGCGTTTGCCTTCGGCTACCGTGCGGACGATGACACCGAAGTTTTTCGGCTTGATGCTCATCAGCAATTGTTTCAGGCGGGCGCGTTCTTCGCTCGATTTAATTTTTTGTGAAACAGAAACCTTGTCATTAAAAGGGATCAGTACGAGATAGCGTCCGGCAAACGAAATTTCGGACGTCAGTCGCGGTCCCTTAGTGGAGATCGGTTCCTTAACGATTTGCACCACTACTTCTTGTCCTACCTTGAGGGTGTTGGATACTGTTCCATCCTTGTCAAGATCGGGAAGCAGGGTTGCTTTGCTGATGGAGGTCAGCTTCTTTTTGTCGCTTAAAGTCTGCTTTACAAACTTTTCGAGTGAGTTAAATTGAGGACCCAAGTCCAGATAATGAAGGAAAGCGTCTTTCTCGTAACCGACGTCTACAAAGCATGCATTCAGTCCGGGCATCAATTTCTTGATACGTCCCAAATACATATTGCCCACAGAGAAAGAAATATTTCTTCCTTCGCTTTGAAGTTCCACCAGGCTCTTATCTTCGAGAAGGGCGATGGAGACCTCTTTGGGCTGTACGTCAACTACTAGTTCACTTGTCACTGTTTTGTTTCCTTATTATTGATTGAATCTCATTTATATGAACAACTTTTTTGACAAATTGTTCATTTTGGGTTAGCTACTTAAACAAAGAACAAACTTGAAAGACATTAGCTTCGCAAGTTTGTTCTTTATTTCTGTGTGATCCAGACTTAAAAATTATTTTTTGCTTTTATGTCTGTTCTTTCTTAGTCTTTTTTTACGCTTGTGCGTAGACATTTTATGTCTTTTTTTCTTTTTTCCGCTTGGCATAGCTTCACATTTTATGGGTTAATACTCTTGTTTATTATTTCTTTACTGAAATTGTAAATGTCTTAGCCGGTTTGAAAGCCGGAATGTTGTGCTCCGGAATAATGATCGTAGTATTTTTAGAAATGTTACGAGCAGTCTTTTGTGCTCTTTTCTTTACTACGAAACTACCAAACCCACGCAAGTATACGTTCTCATCGTTAGACAATGAATCCTTTACTGCATCCATAAATGCCTCAACTGTTGTAAGAACTGTCTGCTTATCAATTCCAGTTTTCTTTGTAATCTCGTTTACAATATCTGCTTTAGTCATTTTTCCTTAAAAAAAATATTATTACTATGTTATTGCTAATTTTTTGGACTGCAAATATATAGCTTTTTAAGCTCCTAAAAAAATATATTCTGCACATTTTTCTAAAAAAATAGTGGCATAGGGTTTTCTTAGAACCAAAAGAGTTACTTTTGTGTGCCTTTTGGATAGGATAGGCAAGATAAATGTTAGATAATACACTAGGAACGAGGATATGAACGAGTTTACTAAAACGATTGTAGAGTGGTATAAAGAGAATAAACGTGAACTGCCCTGGAGGGAGTCTGCCGATCCGTATCTGATCTGGATTTCGGAGATCATTCTTCAACAGACGCGGGTGGCGCAGGGGTATGATTATTTTCTTCGTTTTATCAAACGTTTTCCCGATGTGCGGACTTTAGCCGCTGCGGAGGAGGATGAAGTGATGAAATACTGGCAAGGACTGGGATATTACTCACGTGCCCGCAATCTTCATGCCGCCGCCAAAAGCATGAATGGGGGTTTCCCGGAAACGTATCCGGAAGTGCTGGCTCTGAAAGGAGTGGGGGAGTATACAGCGGCAGCGATCTGTTCGTTTGCTTACGGTATGCCTTATGCGGTAGTGGACGGTAATGTGTACCGGGTGCTTTCCCGTTATTTCGGCATCGATACTCCGATTGATTCGACAGAAGGAAAAAAGCTCTTTGCAGCATTGGCGGATGAGATGCTGGATAAGAAGCATCCGGCTGTTTACAATCAGGGAATAATGGATTTCGGGGCGATTCAGTGCACTCCGCAGTCGCCTGATTGTTTGTTCTGTCCGTTGGTGGGCAGTTGCTCGGCACTTTCGAAAGGCTTGGTGGCAAAACTTCCGGTGAAGCAACACAAAACAAAGACAACGAACCGTTACTTTAATTATATTTATGTACGTGCGGGCGCGTATACCTTTATAAATAAACGGACGGGCAATGATATTTGGAAAAATCTGTTCGAACTGCCCTTGATAGAAACTCCGACGGCTCTTTCGGAAGAAGATTTTTTGACTTTACCGGAATTTCGTGCACTCTTTGCGCCGGGGGAAGTACCGGTGGTACGTTCGGTTTGCAGGGAGGTGAAGCATGTATTGTCTCACCGGGTTATCTATGCTAATCTATATGAAGTGACCTTGTCTGAAAATTTGACTTCTTTCAGTGATTTCCTGAAAATAAGGGTGGACGAACTGGAGCAATACGCTGTTTCTAAATTAGTACAAGACTTGCTACAAGCATTAGAATAAGCATTAGAATAAGTATTAAGTAATAAGTATTGAGTATTACCCATGCAGTTTATGGCGCAGCCTAATACTTAATACTTAAAACTTAATACTTGATTTTATACTTAAAATCTTGCATCCTATTGTTATTCTGTTTAATTTTGGCAGCAGATTTAATTTTAAGAATCATAAACTTGATACAGATATGTCAGTAAATAGAGTGATATTGATAGGAAACGTAGGACAAGATCCTCGGGTAAAATACTTCGATACAGGTTCGGCAGTAGCAACTTTCCCGTTGGCTACAACGGATCGTGGATATACGTTGGCTAATGGAACCCAGATTCCCGAAAGAACAGAGTGGCATAATATCGTTGCATCCAACCGTTTGGCGGAGATTGTGGATAAGTATGTGCACAAAGGTGACAAACTGTATCTGGAAGGAAAGATAAGAACACGTTCTTATAGCGACCAGTCGGGTGCTATGCGCTATATCACCGAAATTTATGTGGATAATATGGAAATGCTGTCTCCGAAAGGAGCCAATCCGGGTGCGGGAGCTTCTGCTACTGGACAACCGGCTACGGGGCAACAGCAACAACCGGTTGCCGGCCAGTCGCAACAAGCGCAGCAGTCGCAGGCACAACCCGCACAAGATAATCCGACAGATGATTTGCCGTTCTAGATAATGTGATAGTGTGCCAATAGGTTTTCGCGAGCTTCTTGGCACATTATCTTTTGTTTAATTAAAATATAGACTCTTTGGACTCAGATGGTTATTTAAGCCAATTGGCTGACATTTTCAACGGTATTACCGTAAACACTCCTTCTATCTCTGCTATTATTGCCATAGTATTGGCAGGGGTACTCCTGCTTGCTTCCGGCTTTGCTTCGGCTTCCGAAATAGCTTTTTTCTCACTTACTCCTTCCGACCGGAATGATATTGATGAACAGAATCATCCTTCCGACGAAAAAATAAGTGCCCTGTTGGGGGATTCAGAACGCCTCCTGGCAACGATATTGATTACGAACAACTTTGTGAATGTAACCATTATCATGCTCTGCAACTTCTTCTTTATGAATGTATTTGTTTTTCATTCTCCATTGGCAGAGTTCTTGATACTGACCGTCATCCTGACTTTTCTATTGTTGTTGTTCGGCGAAATCATGCCCAAAATCTATTCGGCACAGAAGACTTTGGCTTTTTGCCGTTTTTCGGCACCGGGGATTTACTTTCTGGAAAAGCTGTTCCGTCCGGTGGCTACTGTGCTTGTACGTTCAACTACTTTTCTGAATAAACATTTTGTAAAGAAGAGCCATAATATTTCTGTCGACGAACTGTCGCACGCATTGGAGCTGACAGATAAAGCGGAACTCTCTGAAGAGAATAATATCTTGGAGGGTATTATCCGTTTCGGCGGTGAAACCGTGAAAGAGGTGATGACATCACGTCTGGATATGGTCGATCTGGATATCCGTACTTCTTTCAAAGAAGTGATGCAATGTATCATTGAAAATGCTTATTCGCGTATTCCTATCTATTCCGGTTCGCGGGATAATATCAAGGGGGTATTGTATATTAAAGACTTGCTGCCTCATGTCAGCAAGGGGGATAATTTCCGTTGGCAGTCATTGATCCGTCCGGCTTATTTTGTGCCGGAAACAAAGATGATTGATGATCTGTTGCGTGACTTCCAGGCGAATAAGATTCATATTGCCATTGTTGTGGATGAGTTTGGAGGAACTTCCGGACTGGTGACGATGGAGGATATTATCGAAGAGATTGTAGGTGAGATTCACGATGAATATGATGATGAAGAACGTACATACGTTGTCTTGAATGACCATACTTGGATATTTGAAGCGAAGACGCAGTTGACGGATTTCTATAAGATTGCGAAAGTAGACGAAGACGAGTTTGAAAAGGTGGTGGGAGATGCGGATACATTGGCGGGTATGTTGCTCGAAATTAAAGGTGAATTCCCGGCATTGCATGAGAAAGTGACTTATCACCATTATGAATTTGAAGTGCTCGAAATGGATAGTCGTCGTATCCTGAAAGTGAAGTTTACAATTCTGCCGAAGGATATGGAAGGCTCGGTAGAGAAGGAATAATCTTGGAATCATAATTTTGAAAGCATAATCAAGCAAACGTAAGATGGCGTTATTTCTGCAACATAAGACGGATGATATACAGTGGGCTGTCTGGAAGATGGAAGAGTCTTTGGATGCTCTGTTGGCTCTTTTGCCGGATGCGCGAAGAGTGTTCTGTGAACAGGAATTGAATCGTTTTGTCTCCGAACGCCGTAAGATGGAATGGTTGTCCGTTCGTGTTTTGTTGTATGCCATGTTGCAGGAGGATAAGGAAATCGGTTATTCTCCCGAGGGAAAACCTTATCTGACGGATCATTCTTTTTTCATCAGTATTTCTCATACGAAAGGTTATGTAGCTGTGATGCTTGCTTCTTTCACTCCGGCAGGCATTGATATTGAGCAATATGCTCAACGCGTTCACAAGGTATCTGATCGGTATATCCGTTCTGACGAACAAACGGAACCTTATCAGGGAGATATGACTTGGGGACTGTTATTGCATTGGTCGGCAAAGGAAGCTGTTTTTAAGCGGATGGAAAACGCGGACGCTGACCTTCGTAAACTCCGTTTGACGCATTTTATTCCTCAAGAGCAAGGAACGTTTCAGGTTCAGGAGTTGGCGACGGAGCAGCAGGAACTTTACTCTGTCGGTTATCGTATCTGCCCGGACTTTGTACTAACATGGACATTGAGTTGAATAGGAGAAGAGATGGAGTGCTTCTACCTGTTTTTCTTTTCTTTGTAATGTGTGATGTCTTGACATAATAAAATAAACCCCGAAAGTTTTGTATGACTTTCGGGGTTCACTTTATATTCGAACGCCCTCATGATTTTATGAACTCACGGCTTTTCAGACGGGTTCTTTTATGGTTGGTTTACTTCTCTTTTTTGTTAAGTCGGTAGCTCAATGCTCCTGACGGACATTTACTGATTTGTGCAATTAATTCTTCCGTTGTCGCATTTTCTATTTGCACCCAGGGTCTTTCTTTAGGATGATAGACATTGGGTAGCATCTTTACACATATTCCGGCATGCTGGCATAATTCCGGTTTCCATACAATGGTCAGTTCACCATTGGTATATTCTATTTTCTTTTCCATATCTGTATTTATTTAATATGAATACCACGCATTACAATGCGCTTCCATTCCGGATGTTTGTGAATATATCCGGCTACAAACGGGCAAAGCGGTACCAGGCGTAAGCCTTGTCGTTCAATGTCTGTCAGTGCTTTTTCTGCTAGTTGTGAACCTACTCCCTTGCCGCCTAATGAGGCGGGTACTTCCGTATGTACAAGGTATATTTCTCCATTGTTTGATTTGATATAGTCTATTTCGGCTATTTTGCCATCGATCTGAAATTCATACCGATGTTTTTCTTCGTTGTCTATTAATTTATAATCTTCTGCCATAATTTTACGTATTAAGTTCGATTATAATATAAACACTTGGGAAACACTTTTGTTTTATGCAAACAATTATTCTTGTTAATGGAGAAAGTATTGCCCGTTCATACTGGCACTGGTCTTTTCGATCCCTTTCTATTACTTCTTCAACTGATATTTGTTGTTTTTTCTAAGTTTATAATCTTTCCAATTGAACTGTGAAATGTCTCATTAAAGGCGCTTCCCAGGCGATACGCACTCCGTGAGTGATGCTTTCTCTACGTTCATATACATTTTTGAGAGCAGCGGCTATTACATTCATATGATTGTCTGTATATACTCTGCGGGGAATGGCGAGGCGGAGTAAATCAAGACCGTTAAAACGATTTTCATGGGTTACCGGATCACGGTCGGCAAGGATATAACCGATCTCGCATCCACGAATACCGGCTTCCAGATAAAGTTCTATGGTCAGCGTCTGTGCCGGGAATTCTTCTTTGGGAACGTGCGTCAGTACTTTAGGTGCATCAATGAAGATGGCGTGGCCTCCAGCCGGTCGTTGGTAAGGGATTCCGTATTCATCCAGTTTCTTTGCCAGGTATTCCACTTGCTTGATACGTGTTTCGAGATTGTCGAATTCGGTGTTTTCATCCAAGCCGATGGCAAGAGCGTTCATATCCCGTCCGTTCATTCCTCCATAGGTGAGATAGCCTTCGTATTGTACGCAGAAACCTTTTGCGCCTTCATACCAGTCTGAACGTCGTGTGGCGATAAATCCACCCATATTGACGATTCCGTCTTTCTTGGCACTCATTGTCATGCCATCGGCTAGAGAGAACATTTCCCGTGTGATTTCTTTGATGGTTTTGTCTTGATAACCTTCTTCGCGCATCTTAATGAAATAGGCGTTTTCAGCAAAGCGTGCAGAGTCGAAAAGTACGGGTTTGCCGTATTTGTCAGCAATGGCACGTACTTCATGCAGGTTTTGCATGGATACGGGCTGTCCTCCGGCTGTATTGTTGGTGATGGTTACGATGATAAAAGGAATTCGTTCTGCATATTCTGTCAGGGCTTTCTGCAATTTATCAGGGTCTACATTTCCTTTGAACGGGATTTCCAGTTGGGTATGTTTTGCTGCATCGATAGTGCAGTCTAATGCGGTGGCATGGCGTCCTTCGATGTGTCCTTTGGTGGTGTCAAAATGTGAGTTTCCGGGTACAATGTCTCCTTCATGCACGAGATAAGAGAAAAGCACATTTTCTGCGGCACGTCCTTGATGGGTCGGTATGATATATTCAAATCCTGTCAGTTTCGTAATCATCTCTTTCAACTTAAAGAAAGAGGTTGCTCCGGCGTAACTTTCATCGCCTAGCATCATTCCCGCCCATTGACGGTCGCTCATCGCTCCGGTTCCGGAATCGGTGATGAGATCGATATAAACTTGTTCTGATTTGAGTTGAAAGACATTATAATGTGCTTCTTTAATCCATTGCTCGCGTTCTTCACGTGTGCTTTTCCGGATGGATTCTACCATCTTTATTTTCCATGATTCAGCAAAAGGTAATTCCATTGTCGTATATTTAATAGTTTTGAACGACGAATGTAGATAAAATTTGTGTGATTAACAAATATATAGTGTCTTTTTGTTAGTGAGGGTTATTGGATTTACTTCTCTATGCGCTGGTAATATATCAAAATGTAGTGAGTCGATAGAAAGAGAGCCGGATTTCTTAAAAGAATATCCGGTTCTTTAAAATTATGCGGTCGATTGAATATGATTTATATATTAGATTATCGGCAACCCATGGGTTGATTTGGAATATATAAATTAATTGATGTCAATCTCAATCGGACAATTGTTTATTTAGTCTTCGATAGTGATACCGTCAAGACAGAAATAGGTTGGAGTCAGTAGACCATATTCATCTTTTTTTGTCGATTCTAGTGAGAATTTTAATCCTTTAGTTTCTCCTAATGAGGTTAAATCTACCCACTTCCATTGATTGAGGAGATTAGTTCCTTCTGCCAAATAGCAGTCTACATGCATTGTTTTATCATAATTGTAGATGATGAGTTTGAATGAGTCGTTGCTTCCGAATATTTCTTCTTCACCATAATATCCTGTTCCTTCTTTCATGCTGTTATATGCAATAACACTGTTTGTAACATACAATCCTTTTACTCTATAGTCTTCCAGTTCATTGGGATTATCGTGGTCTTTAAATCGGATTGAAACTTCCTTGTTGAGATCAGAGTTTATACCATATCCACCGGCTCCAACAATGACGTATGTGTTATTAGTAACTCCTTTTTTGGTGACAGCACGATAATCATACATTTCAAAATCCTTGCAATTATCGACTGTACAGTTAGTAAATGCGAATCCATCAGAACCAAATCCATAATTGTCAGATGAAGTGCAATCAAACTCAAAAAGCTTACTATCGTCAGTAAGAATAGTATGATAATAGTTTGTTGTAATTCCATTATAACTTGATGACCAATGTTCTACTGGATTTTTAGTGTCGCCCATATCAAGTGTATGAGTTTCGTAATTGGGCAGGCTAAGCACGTATGTTTTTGTATCGTCATCATCGCTACAGCCACAAAATACAAATACTGATAACAGTAATAATAAAGATAATTTCTTCATGTTCTTTTCTGATTTTAGTTATTAATTAATTATTGATTATTTCTTGAAATGTAAGTTCTCAATGGTGGTAACTTCGGTTGATATTTCACCCATTTGTCCTGCATCCTGATTGACTGCGGTCATAATCTTCACGAAGTCGATTTGATCCAAGTCTACCGGACTGCCATTACTATCCACAGCCCAATCTATCTTGAAATTACTTCCTTCCTTGCTGTTAGGATGGTTGTCTGCATATCCCCACGGATAGCAATATCCTACCCATAATCCGTTCTCTAAAACGGCATTATCTTTTAGACGTGTTCCCTGGAATGTGATTTCATCACTTTCTATCCAAAGTGGATAATATGATTCCTGGTTATGGAAGCTGTTGCGGAAGATATATCCTTCGTTGCCTTGATTGTCTTTCCAAAAAACTTTTAGGTTGGCTGGATTCGGACGGTGATAGGTTATCTCGTATCCGCGTGTTTCAGTGTCTTTCCCGTATTCGCTTCCTTTCAATTCATACCACTCGTCGTCAGGCTTTCCATTGCCATTTACATCTTTAGATACAAATACGATTCCCGGTTCTGCACTTCCGCCCAATGCTCCTGTTCCGGTTTTGGAGTTATAGTAAGCATTGCCTTTTATCTTGAAGTCATATTCTCCTGTTACATTCGGAATGGATTGTGGGAATCCTAAAACAATGTAACCGCCGAATCCTCCCAATGTAAGGAGTGATTTCTGCTGGATTCTGCGGGTTGCTTCTTCTAGTATATCATCATAAGTAAAGCCTTTCTTATATGCTGAAGTGGTAGTGTTGATAAACTGTCCGGGAGCAGGGCGATATTCCCATACTTTATTGGCGAAGGCCAGAGGATTTTCCTTATCATCATCGTTGTCATCAATATCGCTTTGTGAGGCTTTGTCACTGAATGCAATTGTATTCGGGTTAAGTCCGATGTTGTTCAGACGGAACATGAGTTGTCCTTGTTGGTTGAAACAAAGTAAGTCTCCATAGGTGGTGTAATCACGGGCTTCGGTGATATATACATTGTTGCTGTAAGGATTGATGTTGATGCCGTATGGCGTTTTTATCACTGTTCCGTCAGTTATGAAATTCTCACGGATTGTCTCTTCTGTTTTCAGATTGAACATCTTGATAGAAGAGGTCTGCGTGTTATAATTGTAATTGTATAGATAGGCAATCTCTCCATCGATGGCAAAGTTTTGTACTTTCTCGTTAGATTGAGTGACTTTGTTTGTCCGGCAGTCTATCTTGACGAAGTTATAATCGCCGGCTTCTACATCTTCGCCACGGGTGGCTACATAAACGGTTTCGTCCGGCCCTGCTACTATTTTACCGGGATTCGGGCCTACTGTTAGTTTGCTACTTTCTTTAAATGTGGCAATATCGACAACAGATACCGTGTTGTCTACCCCCACCAGTCCTGATGAATAGTCCAACCCGCCGGAATTGGAAATATACAACTTTTCGTTTTGTACACAAATACCGTCGGGGTTGCGTCCCACTGATGTGATAGCTTCTATGGATAGGGAGGTTGTGTCTATACGTGCAACGGTTCCATCGTATGAACATACGTATGCCTTTTCTTTGTGAAAAGCGATGTAGCGTGGTTGACGGGAACTTCCGTTTTCTGCCAACATCTGAATCTGTTTCAATGAGCTTCCCGTACGAAAGTCTATCACTTCTACCGTACTGGAGATATTGACTATCACATATATCTTGCTTCCGTAGATGGCCATGTCATTGGCTGTGTCTCCTAATCCCCGGCGGTTGACTGCTTTGAAATAGTCACGAACCATTTGCTGGTTGCCGAAAGAAAAACGTGCCAGCGAGCTATTGTTCTGATTGAACAGTCCTTCGCATAATACATATAATTCGGCGGTACCCGTTTCTGTCGGATCGCCTATAATGCCTGATGTGAATGGTTTGTCCTCCATATCATCACATGCCACGAATAAGATTATGGATGACAGCCAGCACGAGAATATATATATTAGTTTCCTTTTCACGTCAATATCTTACTTTATAATAGTTAATATCTTATTCTTATTGTCGCCCTTACGGATCGTCCGGGCATTGGGAAATATTTCACAATCTCGTAATTCTTATCCATCAGGTTCAATACTTCCACGCTGAAAGAGGTAGTGATTTTTCTGATCTGAAAGTCACGGTTTGCAGAAATGCTGTGGTCGCTATAACTATCCAATCGGTTTTCGGCAATGTTTTGTCCTAATGCATAGCGTTTTCCGGAAAAAAGGAATGAATAAGACAGATTGATCCACGGTGTTTCGACGCCTGCCTGTCCCGAAGCGGAGACGCGGGGAGTGTAGGCTATTTGATGTTTGTATGTCGATTCATACGTGTTCGGATCGGGCGGGGTGACATCTAAAGCTCGTTGGTATGTGTAGTTACCCGAGAGGTTGATGCGTATTTTATCCCAAGGTTGGAGGGACAGGCTTCCTGTGGCATCAATGCCTTTGATGTCAACTTCACCCAGGTTCTTCATACTCCATACGGCAAGGTTCTTGGTAGGGTAGGCGATGATTTTATCTGTCACCTTGTTATAATAAGCGTCAACGGTTACTGACAGATAGGGTAGGAACGGGCATACATTTTTATTGTATGTCAGTCCGATGTTGTATTGTTTGGCCTTTTCCGGCTTTAGTTGGGTGTTGCCTACTTCTTCGTAATATAAGTCGTTGAAACTTGCCAGACGGAAAATGTCTTTATAGAAGAAGCGGACACGGAATTCTTCATGCTGGAAAGGTTTAAAAGCGGCACTTACATAAGGGGTTAGCTTACGGTGATTGCCGGCACTACCGCCTTTCTTCACATCTTCATTGATAACGGTTGCCAATGCGGATGCGGAGATTGTTAACCAGTCATTTACGTATTTTCCGGCGAATGCTGTTAGCCATGAGTAACGTGTGGGGTGTACAAAGTTGGCTAGATCGGCGTTCATGGTGTTGATGCTTCCGTCTGTGGAAAGTGAGAAAGAGAGGTTGCTCAACAGTCTGTATAATACAGAGGCGGAAAGGTAATATTCCTGCTGGTAATAGCTGTTTTCTGTTTTCTTTAAAGAGTTCTTGGTGTCGGGGTCCAGATAACGTTGATAGCTCCAATTCCACTTGGCAGAGGTTTGGAACACCCATTGCCGGCTGAATTCTTTCTTGTATTGACTTTGTATGAATGTGTTTTTATCCCACAAGTGTTGTGTGGAATGGTCGTTATAGAAGGTTGTAGCTTTGGGTAGTCCCCGGGAGGACTGAAAGTAGTAGGCTTTCAACCGCCATTGTTCTTTATCGGAGAAGTTGCCGTAAAGTCCGGCTTCGGCACGGAATGTCTGTACGTCTGTATTCTTTCGTTTTTCACGTGAGGACAGGTCTTCTGCCGCATTTCCATAATGTAGTGTGTACGGATAATGTCCGTCGGAGGACATCCATTCGCCATTGGCTGACATGCTCCATGTCTTATTGAATTGTTGTTCCAGTAGCAGGGAGGGATTGATTAATCCCCAGGAGCCGGTTTTGAAAGCTCCGGCTATATTGGTCTTTTTGCCTTTTGTGAATAGCGGCGTGAGTGTCTGTATATTCAATATGCCTGCTGACGCGAAGAAGCGGGCGGGTTGGAAGATGTTATCGCTTTGTCCGTTGTTTAGAGAAAGGCGGTCTACGTTGTCGAGCGAGAAACGCCCGATATCTATTTGTCCGGTTTGGCAGTCGGTCAGGGTGATTCCGTCATAACCGACAGCAGTATGTTGGGCTCCCAGGCTTCGTATGGATACTGTTTTCAGTCCGCCGATACCTCCGTAATCTTTTACGGTCACTCCGGCAAAGTGTTTCACCGCGTCGGAGACTTGCAGGGTGTGCAGGTTTTTCAGGGCGTCTTTGGAGAAGACTTGCAGGGGAGCGGTTGAGCGTACTTCGCGGGTCTGGTAGATATCTGATACTGTTATTTCGGGAATAGAATATGTATGTGTCGTATCTACCTTTTGCTGTTGTGCAAAAAGTGGTATGGATAAGAATTGGCAGCTGAATGCTACAAAGATCACTTTATTAAATGTTCTTTTCTTCATTTATTCCTTTTTCAGTCTGTTGTTGTTTAAAAGTGTCCGGGCGAAATCCCTTCGACCGGACACGCATAAATAAACTTGGCAGAGTTTATTCGTTTTAACACACTTTCTCTGAATCAGAGTGATGAATGAAATGATAGACGACTTGTCCGGTTCATTAGACTCAACGCTTTTTCCTCGAAAGCAGTGAAACTTATTTGCATGGTAGGTCTTCTGACTTATTCCTGTTACAAACGCCTTCCCGGATTGGTCTCCAGTGGCAATGAGTGAATTGCTTGTAACTTGTATGGAACTTACAGCAGCGGGACTGTTCAGGACTTGCACCTGATTCCCTTTTAATTGCTTCCCCCGCGTGGGAGTCGCAAACCAATGCGCGACAAAGATAGGGAGTTTATTTGTTTTTTCCAAAGAGATGTTCTTTTTCTTTCGTCTTGATACGAAAGAGAAAGAACCAAAAAGAAAGAATCAAGGCTGCGTTTTTTCAGCTACTCCGGTGCTTCCTTCGGCTAAAGGGCAGAAACTCGCTACGCTCAAACAGTCTGCCCTTTTTAACGCCGAAGAAAACACCTGCGCTTGACGCTGAAAAAACGAGGCCGGGAGACCATGCGGGGTGGGCGGTGTGGCGTGGCACGTGTGTGGGCGGCGTGGGGGCTTATTGTTCGCCTTTCATTAGCAGGTATTCTTCGATGGTTTGCGCGGGAGCATCTTTCAGAAGTACTGTCTTATCCTTGTTTAGGAGGTAGAGGGTAGGGATGGCTTTCAGGTCATACAGTTGTTGTTCCTTGATAGCGAAGGTTTTATCATATCCGTTAACCCATTCTTTGGGGAATTCATTTAGGTGTTTTCGCCATTCGTCCAACTCTTCGTCGGGATAAATGGAGAGGACTGTTAGTCTCTTTTGTTCCAGAAGTTGATTGATGATAGGGGCGTTTTTTAATGCTTCGATTGTTTCCGTGCAGGCATGGCATCCCGGGTTATTGATAAATAATAAGGTATAGTCCGATTTTTGTTGATAAAGAGAACCCTGTGCGCCGGAAGCTAATGTATAGTTAAAATTCAGTGCTTTGGTTCCGATACGGTTTTTCTGGGCTAATTCCCGGCGGGCTTTGGGACGTACTTTTTCTATTTCTTCTAACAGGGGGGAATCTAACATGGCGTCTAATACGGGAATGTAGAATTCTTCGTTACGCATCGGGGAGTTAGGGTCGTATAGATATTTGTCTGCCAAATCAGTGATGTAAGTGAATACTTTCTTATCCACGTTTGTCCGTTCGATTGTTTTCTGCATAGCTTGCTGTGCAGTTTCCAATGGAACATGGTTCAGTATATCACAATAGTCCGCCCAAGCTTGTTCGGTCACTTCGGGATGATGGACATAATTGGTATCGGCAAAGTTTACGTTATCCCAATAGTGCTTTACTAGGAAATCTGCCCGTAGCTCGGGTGCTGTCAGCATTGGCGGGATGGCAGGTAGCGTAAAGGAGGTGATGGTATCTTTGGGAGCTTCTTTGGAGTTTTGGCTGGATGCATTCCCGCTTTTGCAAGCGCAAAGCAGTAGAATACAGAAGACTGGGATAAGATTTATATTTGTTCTCATAACTTGCTGAATTGTTTTCAATTTACTATTGGTGAGCAAAGATAAAAAAACTATGTGTGAAAATGCACTGTTTTAATGAAAATGCTATATTTGTGTCGGCAAACAAACATACAATGCATATCTATGATTAAATCCACCTACATATTCTTCGTTTTTTTTATGCTGACGGCTGTGTGGAGTTGCAACCGACCTTCTGACATGCAGCGGGAACATCCTGCCGTTTCTCCCACATTCTATGCCGACAGTCTTCGTACATTGGGGCGTGGTATCCGCTTGATTAAGGAGGAGAAGGAAAGTCTGGCTTTCCCGCCGCTTGATTCCGTGTTCCGGCTTCCGGTGGACGATGTGCTCACTACCGAAGAATTGCGCCGTTTATCTTCCGAATCTCTCCGCCGGTTAATGATATACTTCAATCTGATGATGAACTTTGAGTCCGGCTATCAGTATTTTGATTCGTTGGAGCGGGCGAAACACCCCGTTGTCTCCCGATATTGCCGCAGGGAACTGTGGGTGGTAAAGGCGCAGATGCTTATGGCGCTCGACCGCCATGCGGAGGCGGTGGACTATCTCAACCGGGCGATGGCACTGAAAGATGAGAACAACGACCCGTTGAGCGAGATATTTTGTACAGCTACGGCAGGCATCACTTATATGGGTGTCGACACTATCAGCACTCGTGCCGAGTCCGCTTTCCGTAGAGCCTGCCGAGTGGCAGAACGCTCGGGCCTAAGCAACTATTGGCTTTATCCGCAAGCTATCGGGCGGCTTGCCGATATATACCTTCAGCAGGGGAAGTATGAAGAAAGTATCTCCCTCTGTCGTGAAGCTATCCGTCTATGTGAGAAGTCGGGCAGCTATCACGGCAAGCTGGTGGCGGCGGAGATTCTGACGGAAGCCTACCGCCTGCTCGGGCTCTATGATGAAGCGTTTCGCTATTGTGCCGTAGGAACGGGCGAGCCGGCACGTGCCGAAGTTGACAATAACTTGATAGGTCGTTTCTTCATTGCGAAGGCGGAGATACACAACAATCTGAATCGCCCCGACTCCGCACTCCTGGTTCTTGCGCAGGCCGACAGTTGCTTTGACCGGACGAAGAACGACTACTATCATTTGATGGTGCAGATAGATCGGATGTATTATCTTGCCGCCTTTCCCGACTCTGTGAATGTGGCTTTGAGAGGCTTTGCCGCACTTGAAGGTAAAGTTCCCCGTCATCGCCTGCCATATTATGACTATTATTACGGTGCCACCCTTGTCCGCGTCGGTAAATGGTTGGAGGCAATCCCCCTGCTTCGGAAATCTATTGGCGAGTTGAAAGATATATCCGAGCTTCACCCTGCTTCGGAAGCGGCGGAATTGTTAATGGAAGGCTATCGCCACACGGGGCGGGCAGCGGATATGCTCACCGTCTTTCCCGAATACCGGGTGATGAGAGATTCGGTGACCCGCAAAGACAAGATACGCCAGTTGGCATCGGCAAATATCCGTTTCGAAACACAGAAGAAAGAACAGGAGAATCGTCTGCTGACTGCCGAAGTCCGTCTTCAGGATACCCTGTTGCATGTATATTCCATAGCCGGAGTGTGTGCATTGCTACTCGTCTTTTTTATAGCCGGCTGGATGGTGATGCGCCACCGCAATCTGCGGCTCCGGTGGCAGCTCGAGGCGCAGGAACATGAGCGGGCTGACGAACGGTTGCGTGACCAGGAAAGTAGGCTTCACGAACTGATAGCCGCCCGTCAGGACTTGTACGAACGCAACCGCTCCCTTATCCGCCAGCTTTCTGATATCCAGGCGCGCCACCGCAACACGTGCGAACTTGACAGCGTGATGGATAGCCTTCAATCCCACTTGCTCACCCGTAAGGAAGAAGAGGATTTCCGTAACGCCTTTTTGTCCGTCTACCCGTCGGCGCTGCTACATCTTCGTGAAGCCTGTCCGGCGGTGACACGTAGCGAGGAACTGTTTTGTATGTTGGTTCTGCTCAAGCAATCCAACGAAGAACTGGCGCGGACGCTCGGCATCAGCGTGGCAAGTGTGTCCAAAACCCGATACCGCATCCGTGTGAAGCTTGGTCTGCCCGAAGGTTCGGACACTGATGCGGAAATCCGTCACATTATGGCAGGGGAAGATTTATAGAATCGGTTCTTTCAGTCATTCAGTAATATTAACCCGGAACTTTCATCATTAAACAAAAAATGTCTATCTTTGTTGTCAATATACACAACCAATACATTAATAATGGGAAGATTTATTAATCCCTTTACCGACTATGGCTTTAAGTTTTTATTCGGCAGAGAGGTAGAAAAGGAGTTATTAATCGACTTCTTGAACGATTTGCTCTCTGGAGAGCACGTGATTACCGACATCCAGTTCCTTAACAACGAACAGCAGCCGGAAGTAAAAACAGAACGGGGGATTATCTACGATATCTACTGTATGACTGACACAGGTGAACGGATAATCGTAGAAATGCAGAATCGTGAGCAACCTTACTTTAAAGATCGTGCTCTCTTCTACCTCTCTCGTGCGATTACGCAACAAGCTAAAAGCGGTCCTTGGGACTTCCGGTTGGATGCTGTATACGGAGTGTTTTTTATGAACTTTGTGATTGACAAGGACATGCCTGCGAAGATAAGGACTGATGTAATCCTTTCCGACCGGGATACAGGACAGCTTTTCAATAACAAGTTTCGGCAGATTTTTATCGAACTGCCTAACTTTGACAAAGAAGAGGATGAGTGTAGTAACGATTTTGAACGATGGATTTATGTATTAAAGCATATGGATACACTTGATAGAATGCCTTTCAAGGCACGTAAAGCCGTTTTTGAACGACTTGAGAAGATGGCCTCCAAAGCGAATATGACTCCGGAGGAAAGAGCTCAATATGAGAAGGAATGGAAAGTTTATAACGATTATTTCAATACGTTGGACTTTGCCGAACAGAAAGGTATGTTGAGAGGAAAAGAATCGTCCGCCCGTATGATGAAATCCAAAGGTTTGGCTATCGATTTAATTTCAGAATGTACGGGACTCACTGCTGAAGAAATTGAGGCATTGTGAAAAAATAGATAACAAACAGTAAGGGCGGCTCGTTAAAAAACGGGTCGCCCTTACTGTTTGTATGCGCCAAGCCTTTTCCTGACAGCCTCTTCTCTATTTTGTCCATGAATCTGTCCATTCCCATTTTGTCCTTCGTCGGGCTGAAATAATTATTTTTGCCCCGGCGAATAAAAGTTTAGCCTATATTGTTTGCTGTTTTTCGGCTTTTCTTTATCTTTGTCACTGCCCTTGTGAGAGAGGGCGTGATTTTTAGATAACGGAAAGCGTTTGAAGAATATCATCTTCGTCAATCAAACTTCGCACCTTTGACTTGTCACCGTGAAGATGAATGCAACAAATGCTCACGTTCCATTGTTTATATGGATGCCTGTTTGCGCCCCCGCTTCCCCCTCCGTCCGGAGAGGGGAGGGGGACGATACACAAGCTTTATATACGCCAATGGCGTGAGTGTTCTGTTGCTTATCTACGGTATGGGCAGTGCGAAGGCCCCGATTGACGGATAAGCATACGGACACTTACGCCTTTCTTGTATATAAACTTTTGTAATCTTATGTTACAGGTATGAGAATGAAAAACAAACAAAACGTAGCGTGGAGTACATTCCGTTACTTCGTACTGGCATTTTTGCTATGTCTATCGGTTGTTCCCTTGTGCGGTCAGCCGGATGCTGCCGTCCTTTCCTCACCTTCGGCAGACAGCCTGATTATTTTCAGCTATCCTTCACGTATCCGGATGTTCAAGACGGAATATGCGGACAACCGACTGTCGTTGCGGAAGTTGAAGAAACGGTTGCGCACCTTTCGTAAACGTCAGGACACCCTCTATGTGCAGAGCTATTCCGGTAGTTGGGGCGATGAAAAGGCGAATCTGCACGCCGCCTACTGGCGTGCCAACAATCTGAAAGGCTATCTTATCGACCACTACGGACTGCGCGAACGGCATTTCCGGACACTCAACCACCCGTTGGCTCATCCCTTGTGGGGAGAAGTCGTCGTGGTAGGTTGCCGAGGCTTCCAAGATTGCCAAAGCGAGATTCCGCAAAACCGGCAAGAGCCTGCAAGTGCGGCGAGGCGACAGGAACAACAGGAAGCCCTTCCGGTTGCCTTGCAGGGAGACAAAGAGCCTGTTGACTCTTTCGCCGTGGCTGCTACGGCTGTTGTGCCGGATGCAGCTACTGCTCTTTCTACTTCGGTTGCTTCTTTTGCTTCAGTTACTCCTTCTTCTTCCACCGCTTCCACCTCTACAGCTACCTTGCCTTCACTTCCCGCCAACGGTCGTTACCTTGGCGTGAAAACCAACCTTGCCGCTTGGGCGGGTACGATTATGAACGTGGCGGCGGAAGTGCAGGTCGGCAAGCATCTTTCCGTAGAGTTGCCGATATTGTGGTGTCCGTGGCACATCAGCGGCAAACATGCCGTGAAGACCTTCACCCTGCAACCCGAAGCCCGTTACTGGCTCTCGAAGCCCGGCTCGGGACATTTCTTCGGCCTTCATGCCCACGTAGGCTGGTTCAATGTGAAGTGGAATCGCGACCGTTATCAAGACGCCGACCGTCCGTTGCTGGGCGCGGGCGTCAGCTATGGTTATCTGTTGCCGCTCGGCGGACATTGGGCGGGAGAATTTACCCTCGGTGCAGGCTATGCCAACATGAAGTACGACACCTATTATAATATAGACAACGGCGCACGGATAGACACACGGACGAAGAACTACTGGGGCATCACCCGCATGGGGCTTTCTATCGTCTATCGCTTCAACCTTAAAAAGTAACGGCTTATGAAACAGAAATATGCTATAGGATTTATCACCTTCATGTTGGCAACCGTCCTTGCCGCTTGTGTACACGACTATCCCGCGATGACACCGGACGGTGAGGAAGGCATCGACCCCACGCTTGTAGAGGTCAGTACCGAAGTGACCCTCGACCTCGAACTCCTACCACTGGAAATCATCACCAACAAGGCACACCGCGGAATCACAAAAGCCCGTGCCGGAGAACAAACGGATTACCGCCGCCGCTTCATCATCGAAGCATGGCGCGACGGCAAACCAGCAGTCCGGCAAGTGACCGTCATGGACGATGTCGACGAAGCCGGCAACGGGAAAATCACGCTCCCTGTCCATTTGAAGCTGTACGCCGTAGAATACACCCTCGCCGTATGGACGGACTACGTTGTGGCAGGCACGACCACCGACCTCTATTATAATACGGAGAACTTGCAGCAAGTAACCTGCACCACGCCCTACACCGGAAGCACTGGCTACCGCGATTGCCTCTACGGCAGCACCACCCTTGACCTGCGCCCCTACCGGGACGAATGGAACGTCCGCGTACAAGCCAAAGTCGACATGGTGCGCCCGTTGGCAAAATACCGTATTATCGCCACCGACGTGCAGGAGTTTCTGGCAAAAACACAGCGGCAACGCGATGCCGAAGGCGGCAACAACACCTACACCGTCACCTTTTCCTACGGGTTCTATTTCCCGTTAGGATTCAACACCGCCACGGGCAAGCCGATGAACTCCGTGCAGGGCGTGACGTTCTCCACCCCTCTCACCATCCCCGACGACGGCACGGAGAAATGTCCGCTAGGTTCGGACTTTATCTTCGTGAACGGCACGGAATCCTTTGTGCCCCTGAATATTGAATTGGCGGACGCCAACGGAAAGGTAGTGTCGCGTACCCGGGGACTGGAAGTGCCCTACCGGCGGGGACACCTCACCACCCTGCGAGGCAACTTCCTCACCAACGAAATGCAGGGAGGCATCAACATCGACACCGGATATGACGACGAGATAGACATCGACCTCGATTCTTTCTGAAATGACAGGTCAATATAATAAAACAAATTTAATCACAGTAAACGATGAACAGAAGTATGAAAAAGAACCTTTTCTTCGGGTTAATGGCTCTGGCAGGGCTATTCACCTCGTGCAGTCAGGACGACACCGACGCTTCCCCGACTGCGGACAGCAACCAAGTAAGCATGAGCATCGGAATGCCTGCCGATTTTGTAAAAACACGGGCTTCCGCCCCCGCTACGTTTCCCGCCGGCCATACGCTGCGCTGCATCCTCGAAGTGTGGACGAAAGATGGCTCTACACGAAGAGTACGCCAGGAGCAGTTGGTAACGGCTGGTGCCGCTAACATTACATTTAGTTTTGAATTGGCAGACCAAGGTGACTACAAAGCCGTGCTTTGGGCGGATTACATCGTTTCGGGTGCAACGGCGTCAGGCGACCACTATCCCGATAAGTATTACAAGACTGATAATGCCGATGGCTTGAAGAAAGTGACTATCATCACCGCTGCTTATACATACGCCGACCAACTACGTGAGGCATTTGCGGCAGTAGTACCGTTCACCAAAGGCGCTACGGCTAAGAACGACCTTACCGCCACGCTTGTCCGTCCGCTTACGAAAGTGACGATTGCGGAAAAGAACACCGAGATGATAGGCAAATGTAAAGACATGACGGCAACATACACCGTTCCGTCAGAATTCAATGCTTTTAGCGAGGAGGTAAGCCCGACAGCTACCTACGATGCCACCTACATCACAACCTCAATGGACGGCACGGATATTACTATCAATGGAAACAACTGCAAAATCCTCTTCTCCGATTATGTCTTTACCACTGCCGACGCCACGTTGGGCGGAATAAAACTTACGTTTACCGGGACAGGTAGCATAACGATGAACGATAGAGACATTCCTGCCAACATCCCCCTGAAACGCAACAACTGGGTACGGGCTGCCGGAAACCTGATTACAGTCGGAAACGATCCGGCGGTAACTTTGTCTGTAGATATGACCACTGACTGGGTAAGTCAGGATGCAACGGATATTTCGGATATCGTTAAGGTGGGTGACTTCTATTATGCAGACGGCACATGGTCTACCGCCCTCGATGCGAACAAGACCTGCATCGGCATCGTTTTCCAGACCGACCCCTCGCGCATCGGCGACAAAGAAAAACAGGTGTTGGCAGCAAAAGGCGTTGCCACGCCGCATGGTCTGGTCATGTCATTGAAGACCGTAACCAAAAGCCTTATGAGTTGGGGGGAAGATCACGATTTCTCCGAGCTGACGAAATGCACGGATAAAGTTGCCTGCAACGCAGACATCAACGGACTACTTAATTACACCACGGTAATCGACTATGCGGCCGCAAACAACAAAGAACTCGAAAATTTTTATCCCGCTTTCAAGGCCGTGAAGGATTATGTTGTACAGGCTCCCGAAAAGACGACGGGGTGGTACTTGCCCTCCATAGGTCAATGGTATGACTTTACCGCCAATCTGGGCGGTCTCCCAAGCTGGGATGACGCCATAAACGAAGGCAACGACCTAACCCCCAACCTGTATAGATGGAGTAATCAGACAGAACTCGTAAGTAAGATAAATGCCTATTTCGAACCGTTGGGCACTGGGAACTATGACGCAATCCCGAATGGGAGCTATCAGAAATTCTTCTCTTCCTCGACGTACTCCGATTCGGGTATATGGACGTGGTTTGTGGGTAAGCAGGCGAACGTTGTGCAATGCTGGCATAATGTCAGGTACAACTCCGATTCCGCCGTGCGCCCCATCCTCGCTTTTTAAGAATGACACACGGGGACGGGGTATCCAGGTCACTCCATCCCGTCCCCCTACATCATATACGTCCCAAGCCGCTGGGGGATGCAGTCGGCGGCAATATCATGAACCTTGTCCTTTTTCCCTTGTCGCCGACTTGAGAAGCGAACATCACTTCTCTTTATAGGATACCTTCCTCGATAGGAGCAATTGCCGGAAGCGACGCAACTGATCAAGGTAACAACCATAAAAAACATCACACTTATGAAAAAGATACTCGTCATCATCAACAAAAACTGGGAAACGGAACCCGTGCTCAACGCCCTGACCAACCCCAAACTGCGTCCCGCCGCCTTACCATTCCCTGAAGTGATAAACACTCCGTGCGACGGAGACAACCGCATGAGCCAACCCCGTGCTGTCTTCTCCCTTCCCCGAGAAGGAGAAGAACCGTTGCAAGTCGTAGTCCGCTGCATCGAAGACCTTATGGCAACGGGAGTCAACACTTCGAGTTCCCTCGAAAAATACAAAGTGCTCCCGCAAGCCATTGCTGCCGATGCCGCCGACCTCATCATCAGCGTCAGCACCGCCAACTATCCCGACCCGGCAGTGACCCATAACGGAACCGTTGTCCTCGGCGGCAACTTCTTTATCCACGACGGAAACCCCGACAGCCATGCCGATCCGGAACACAATCTTATCGACGACCGCGTAGACACCTTCATCGCTTCCAACGTAGCCCCTGCCGTGTTCAGTCTGGCCGAAACCGTCAACGCCCGCCTGCACTGTTACCCCGGCGGCGCATGCAAACTTGTCCCGCCGCCCAACTTCCCCGCACCGCAACTCGTGTGTGAAGGAGCGTCCACCTTCACGGCAGTAGGCTCCGTCAACGTCACCGACTACGGTTCATACGACACGATAGACGCCCAAGCCCTTAAAGAATTTGCCGCTGCAGCCCCCGAAGGGTATACGGCAAACTCCATCGAAACCACCCACGGCGTGGTAAAAATCAGCACCTCAGGCGAACCTATCCTCTTTCTTTCCCCCATCACCGACCGTCTCAACCATTTCAACGAGGACGTGACCGACACGCAGAACTACGTGTCAGCCTTCAACGGCGGCCTTGCACTGGGCGAACTGCTTTGCGCGCTGGCGGAATACGGAGGGGAACGGCAAATATGATAATTGAGATAATTCGCAACATTTATTAATCACGCTTCCTTCTTGCAGCACCCCATCAGGAAATGCTTGCAGACACGGACAGACAAAGGTCGTCACTGAGGTAGGCTAAGTCCGACACCGAGGTAGGCAAAGGTCGTCACCGAGATAAGCAAAGTCCGTCACCGAGTATTAGTCCTATCGGGATGCGGCAGGGAAGAGGTAAAAAACATCAACTTATGGGATTCTTCAAAAAAGTAAAACAGAAAATCAATGGAATGTGGTATCCGCAATCCATCACCGTTGGCAAACCTGTCACGACGGACGAAGTGGCAAAACGTCTTGCCATTGAATCCACCGTAAGCCCTGCCGACACCTTTGCCGTGCTCAAGTCCCTTGGCAGCGTATTAGGTAGCTACATGGCAGACGGCCGCACCGTCAAACTCGACGGCGTGGGCACATTCTACTACACAGCCGTTGCTTCGGGCAATGGAGTGGACTCCCCCGACAAAGTGACTGCCAAGCAAATCACCGGCGTCCGTGTCCGCTTCATCCCTGAAACGAGCCGTTCATCCAACAACCAGGTTACCACCCGTTCCCTCGTCGATTCCAATATCTTCTGGGAAGAATGGGGCGGAAAATCCACTACTCCCAGCGAAGGTGGCGGTGGTGGTGAAGGGGGAGGAGAGGCTCCCGATCCGGCAGCATAAAGCCGGATGCTTTTCCGGTGCTATAAAAAGGACGGGTTCCTGCACCGCAAAAGGACTTTTCTGTATTGCCAAAGGCTCCTTCCGGCATTGCCGCACGACCCTTTAAGATGAAAGATTCGTTTTCACTCGCCGCTGCTGTAGCCTGCTGCCGGATGAGAGAAACGAATCTTTCTTTGTGTGCCGGGGGAAATAATCGGTTCTTGACAGAACAATCTGCACCGGAATTGTTATCTTTGCCCGTAGCATTGATTATAATAAATGGAAAATTTATGAAACGAAACAAATAAGAGAGATTATACGTCGCGTGGCTCCTACGGCAAAAACTATTTTATATGGTTCGCAAGCAAGGAACGAAGCGCGTAGCGACAGTGATATTGACCTGCTTATCCTGCTCGACGGCGAGAAAATGACATTGAAGGACGAAGAATCTATCACACTGCCACTTTACGAACTGGAACTGAAAACCGGAGTCTCTATCAGCCCGATAGTCACGCTCAAAAAACTTTGGGAGAACCGCCCATTCCCCCCCTTTTTATATTAACGTCACCAATGAAGGTGTCGTGTTATGAGAGAAATCTTGGATGAAGGAAGCCGAAGTAATGATTCGGGAAATGTTTTAAAATGTAGCTACCCCTCTATTTCTCCTTTGCCAGCGTAAATACAAACTCAAGTCCGCCTCCCTGATTGTTCTTGGCGGAGATGTTGCCGCCGTGGATAATAACGGCGTTCTTTACAATAGCCAGTCCCAATCCTGTTCCGCCTAGTTTGCGTGAGCGACCTTTATCTACCCGGTAGAAGCGTTCGAAGAGACGGTTCAGATGTTCGGGTGATACACCTATACCAGTGTCGGCGAAGCTGAAATAGTAGAAATTCTCATCTTCACGGAAACAGTTGATATTTATCTGAATATTGCTTCCGGCGTATGCGATGGCATTGTCCATCAGGTTGCGGAAGATGGAATATAGCAATGAATAATTACCTTTGACTTGTATGCTCTTTTTCAGAGAGTTGATTACTGTGATATGCTTTTCGTCGAGTTCCAGAGATACTTCATTGATAATATTTCCGACAAGTACACTAATATCCACTCGTTCCATATCAATCATGCTAGCGGCTTCATCCATGCGGGTGAGTACGGAAATGTCGCGTAGCAGCCGGCTCAAACGATTGCTTTGTGCATAACAACGTTCGAGGAATACGTTTATCTTTTCACGTGGAATATTTTCGTTGCTGACAATGGTTTCCAGATATCCTTGAATACTGCTGACAGGAGTCTTCAACTCATGGGCAATATTTTGAGTCAGTTGGCGTTTGAGTCTTACTTGTTCTTCTTCCTGGGTGACGTCGTTGATGGAAATCTCAAAGCTGGCATCCTGGAAGATGATACATTCTACGATAAATGTCCGCCCGTTCTTGTTGATGGTAACTGACATTCGCTTTTCACCTTTTCCTCTCGAGCGTTCCTGCTGATTCTTATTGATAAAATGAATAATCTCTTTTAGTTCGCTGATAGCAAAGACTTCTTCTGTTGTTTCCAGGTTGGAATCCGAAATCAGGTTACTGTATTGGGTGAAAAGATTGTTGACAAGAATCTCTTTCTTGTCTTTTGTGAATACTCCTAATCCTTCGTGCGAGATTTGGAGATGAGTGATTAGCTTTTCACGTTCGATGTAGAGAGCTTCTTTGGTTTCGTGCAATCGTTTGTAGATTTGGATGATGTGTTGTGAGATTTCTCCTAGTTCATTATGTGGAAAAGCGGATTGCATAGCCATTTCGATAGGCTCGTTTCGGTCGGCGCGCATGGCAAATTCACGGAGCTGGCTGATGGAAGTGCCCAGTTTGTTGGTGAATTTATAGAAGATAATCATTAATAATAAGGTCACGATGATGGTAAACCATAGATAGTGCGGATCTGCTTGCAGGTTGTTGATGAGGCTGACGTTATAAGGCAAAGCCGAACGGACAATATAATCTTTATAACGAGTGGCCGAATAAAAATAGGGAACTCCGGTTGTTTCCGAAGTACGACGTACGTCATATCCGTTACCATGCTTTATTGCTTTCTGTACTTCCGGACGATTCAGATGGTTTTCTATTTGGTTATTATGATTTGGATAACTGTCGTAAACAACATTTCCTTCTGCATCAATAAGGGTCACACGCAAGTCTTCCAGAATATGTTTGTTGATATAACCGCTGATTATTTCGCTATCAAGAGGTTGCTCTTCCAATTGTTCGTAGAGTCTGCTGTTGTAATCTTGCAGTTTTGTATTCAGCAGTTCTATTTTATATTCCCGTTCACGTTGATACTGGTACGCAATAAAACAAATGGCAAATACCAGAAAGAGTGAAATAACCGAAAGGAACAGCTTCCGGCTGAAAGAAAGAAAATGTTTTTGAGTTACAGGCAGGTTCATAATAATTGCTTAATTCGGTATTATTACTTATTCAGCTTCAAAACAGTATCCGTATCCGAGACGGGTGACAATACGTTTGCCGTATATACCTATCTTTTTACGTAAACGGGTGATGTTTACGTCGATGGTACGGTCGAGCACATACACTTCGTCACTCCAGATACGGGCCAGAATGTCTTCGCGTGAGAATACACGTCCCTTATTCTGTACCAGTAGAAGCAATATTTCAAATTCTTTTTTAGTCAATGGCACTTCTTCATCGTCGATACTTACTTTTTTCTTTGTGATGTCAATAACGAGCGACTGATAAGTAAGACGTTCGGGGACTCTTTCCGTTTCCGTTGTCACTGTGCGTCTTAATACGGCTTTCACACGGGCGATGACTTCACGCAGCGAGAAAGGTTTTGAAATATAATCGTCTGCTCCCAGGTTGAATCCGGTCACAGTATCGTTTTCGGTATCTTTTGCTGTGATAAAAATGATAGGCACTTTTGCTGTTTTTTTGTCTTTCTTCAAGATGTTAGCCATTTTGAAACCGGAGATTTCTCCCATCATCACATCGAGGAGAATTAAGTGATAACTGCTGATATCCATCTTCATTGCTTCTTCGGCAGAGTTTGCTGTATCAACCTCATAACCTTCGTTTTCAAGATTGAATTTCAGAATCTCACAGAGGTCTTCTTCATCGTCGACAACTAAAATACGGTAATCGTTCATAAGATATATGTATTAATGTGATATGACAAAGTTACGTTTTTATTTTATCCTTTGCAAAGATGAGGAGACTTTGTTACGGGCAGATGAAACAGACGTTACAATCGTGTTACATTCCGGGAATTCCGAGAATTGATGAGGAATATGGAAGTTTTTGTTGATTGTAAGAGGAAAAACCGCTCACTATTTGTTATCTTTGTTAGCGAGATACAATAGAAACGTTTGATTATAGAAACTACAAATAATGATAAAAATTGACTTAAAACGGCATCGGAAGGAAATAATAGGATCTGTTGTGGTACTGTTAATTCTCCTTGGCGGTATGTCTGTGTTTAAATATACTTCATTCAATTCCGGTTTTGAGATTGTGGATGATCTGGGCGGGAATATATTTCCGTCAGCGATTTTGTCTGTTGCCACTACTGATGCGCAGGTGATTGTTCCGTCGGATTCTAATTATTTGGGGAATCCGAAATCGTGTATTGCTGTTCGGGTGAAGTCGAAGACACCCTATAGCCGGGTACGGATTGAAGTGGCTGAAACGCCTTTTTTCTCCCGTTCGGTGTCGGAATTTGTACTAAACAAGCCTCGAACGGAATATACGATTTATCCTGATATCATCTGGAACTATGAAGCTCTGAAAAATGAGGTGCAGGCAGAACCGGTAAGTGTGGCTATTACTGTCGAGATGAATGGAAAAGATTTGGGGCAACGGGTGCGTACATTCTCTGTGCGCAGTATCAATGAATGTCTGTTGGGGTATGTATCGAATGGAACCAAATTCCATGATACAAGTATTTTCTTTGCTGCCTATGTCAATGAAGAGAATCCGATGATTGACCAGTTGCTTCGCGAAGCACTGAATACTCGTATTGTCAATCGCTTCTTAGGCTATCAGAGTAAGGCTAAAGGGGCGGTGGACAAGCAGGTGTATGCTCTCTGGAATATATTGCAGAAACGCAAATTCCGTTACAGTTCTGTTTCCAACACCAGCCTTTCGAGCAATGTTGTTTTCTCGCAGCGGGTTCGTACGTTTGATGATGCACTGGAATCTTCGCAGATTAATTGTGTGGACGGTAGCGTACTGTTTGCATCACTGCTTCGGGCTATAAATATCGATCCTATTCTGGTACGTACGCCGGGACACATGTTTGTGGGGTATTATACCGATAATTCACATACTGATAAGAACTTCCTGGAAACAACAATGATTGGTGATGTCGATCTGGATGACTTTTTCCCGGATGAACAGCTGGACTCCACAATGGTAGGCAAGTCGCAGAATGAAATGTCGCTATTGACTTTCGAGAAATCGAAGCAATATGCTAATAAGAAGTATAAGGAGAACGAAGAAGGTATTCATTCCGGGAAATTGAATTATATGTTT
>CDYU01046325.1_pt1 | contig 65183 bp, 44 predicted proteins | sample 480701 | NCBI WGS metagenome assembly CDYU01 (sample SAMEA3182105, study PRJEB8094) | gut metagenome | biome: human; feature: gut; material: Stool; isolation source: human stools | place: Canada | collected 2013-02-26 | reverse complement strand
TTCTTGTACAGCTCAAGCTCCTAAAGCAAATCTGAAATCAGACATCGACTCACTGTCTTATTCTATCGGTATGGCGCAGACTCAAGGTCTGAAAGGCTATCTGACAGGTCGTCTGGACGTTGATACTGCTTATATGGCAGACTTCATCAAAGGTTTGAATGAAGGTGCAAACAAGACTAGCAAAAAAGACATCGCTTACATGGCAGGTCTGCAAATCGGTCAGCAAATCAGCAACCAGATGATGAAAGGTATCAACCAGGAATTGTTTGGCACTGACTCTACTAAAACCATCAGCAAAGAAAACTTCCTGGCAGGTTTCATCGCAGGTACTTTGGAAAAAGGCGGTGTAATGACTATGGAAGCAGCTCAAGAATATACTCGTACAGCTATGGAAACTATCAAAGCAAAAGCTTTGGAAGAAAAATATGCTGACTATAAAGCTGAAAACGAAAAATTCCTTGCTGAAAACAAGACTAAAGACGGCGTAAAAACAACTGCAAGCGGTCTGCAATACAAAGTAATCACTGAAGGCAAAGGTGAAATTCCTGCTGACACTTGCAAAGTGAAAGTGAACTACAAAGGTACTTTGATTGACGGAACAGAATTCGACAGCTCTTACAAACGTAACGAACCGTCTACTTTCCGTGCCAACCAAGTAATCAAAGGTTGGACAGAAGCATTGACTATGATGCCTGTAGGTTCTAAATGGGAACTTTACATCCCGCAAGAACTTGCTTACGGTGCTAGAGAATCTGGCAATCAAATCAAACCGTTCTCTACTTTGATTTTCGAAGTTGAACTGTTGGGCATCGAAAAAGATAAGAAATAAGAAAGTTCTTTTCTAAATAGAAAAAGGAAAGAGGTGCAAAACGTTTGTGCCTCTTTTTTTTGCTTTTTCCTATTTTTTTTCTCCGAAAAGAAGAATAATTAAAATAAATCTCTATATTTGCTTACTATTTGATAACAACAGGAAATTACAATTTATTATTATGGAAAGAATAGACAACCTCGACAGGCAGATCCTAGAGATTATCTCCCAGAATGCCCGCATCCCTTTTAAAGACGTAGCAGCCGAATGTGGAGTGTCACGCGCAGCTATCCATCAGCGTGTGCAAAGACTGATTGACCTAGGTGTCATTGTAGGCTCTGGTTACCATGTGAACCCGAAATCATTGGGATACAGAACTTGTACCTACGTGGGTATCAAACTGGAAAAAGGCTCCATGTACAAATCTGTCGTAGCGGAACTACAAAAGATTCCCGAAATTGTGGAATGTCATTTCACTACAGGTCCGTACACAATGCTGACAAAGCTTTATGCATGCGACAACGAACATCTGATGGATTTGCTGAATAACAAAATGCAAGAAATACCGGGTGTGGTAGCTACCGAGACATTGATTTCTCTGGAACAGAGTATCAAGAAAGAAATCCCCATCCGCGTTGAAAAATAATTGTGATGGAATTTCTAAATGAATATCACCTTGCGGGGTTATTCATCGGAATATGTACCTTTTTGATTATCGGCCTTTTTCACCCTGTCGTGGTAAAGGCCGAATACTATTGGGGTACAAAATGCTGGTGGATATTCCTGGTACTCGGCATAGCCGGTGTGGTCGCCTCATTAAGCATCGATAATGTGATTTTATCTTCTTTGCTTGGCGTGTTTGCATTTTCTTCCTTCTGGACGATTAAAGAGGTCTTCGAACAGGAAGAACGGGTACAAAAAGGATGGTTCCCCAAGAACCCGAAGCGCAAATATAAGTTCTAAAAATAAAGTATCGTAGTTTTTTATCAAAAGGATTTGCATAATTCGAGGGAAAATACTACTTTTGTCACCGCATCCAACAAAGGATACATCGGACTTGTAGCTCAGTTGGTTAGAGCAACAGACTCATAATCTGGAGGTCCCAGGTTCAAGCCCTGGCTGGTCCACTTTCAAAATCAAGGAGTTACGATTTTCGCAACTCCTTTTTTCTTGCCTTTGCGTAAACAATGCGTAAACAAACTGTTTGAGTTGACCGTGTTTTACACATAGAATTTCTATGATGCTCCATGCTATCCTGTTATCAATTTTTGCATCGTTTTCACACATCTGCCTGTTAAACAAACTCAAATATATTCCATTTGCATCTTGGTTTATAGAATAATGTCGTAACTTTGTGTTGTGCAATGCATTTAGGGCAAGTCATGACCAAAAGGTGCTCTTTCTTGGAGAAGAAAAGTGAGTTTGCCTAACCATCGTGGGAGGGTCATTCCATTCCGATGAATCGAAGCGTGGAGGGAGTATCAGTCGGAGGATACTCTATATCAAACGAAATGCGAGAGTTGCTTCAGGGGTTGAGACCGATTAGCATAAGCCCGGTTACCAGTCAGCGACAGAAGACAACGAGATTGCACCGCTGCATATAACGACAATGTTTTTATCCGTCAAAGGATAGGGGCACGGTGGTTATATGCAGCGTTTTGTGTATGTACGCCTCACATCGCAAATCGTCTGTATTCAGAGGTTGTGTTGAACATAAACAATGAATGCAATGGAAAAGTTGACTAAATCCATGCCCCTTTTCAAAGAACGTAATTGTTCTGTCTCCATCGTGTTGGATTCACGTACTCGCAGGAAAAATGCGTGTGAGTTTCCATTATCCCTCCGCTTCACGATAGACCGCAAGTTCTTTTATCTCACAGTCGGAAGCTCTTTTACCGAGAAAAGGTTCTCAGACATCTGCAATGCGACTAAGTGCAAGAGCGAGAACTACAAACTCCAAAAGGAGTGGAAAGACACCCTTGTTCCCAAATACAAGGAGGTTTTGATGAATCTGAATAGGGGTGGCATCCTAACATTTGAAATGGTACGCCAATGTATCATGGGCGAAGAAGTAATATCCTCTAATGAGGAAACGAATAAGGCGCAGTCCTTTGTGAGTATATGGGAACAAGTCATCAATGGTTTCAAAACAGATGATGGTGGAGCACGTTTTACCACGGCAGAGAGCTATGAGTGTGCACTCAAATCATTCAGGAAGATACTTGGCGTAAATACAATCAAAGGTTTCTGTATCAGTGCCGCAGAAATCCAGAAATGGAAAGACGGAATGCACAATGGCGTAAAAGACGAGAATGGAGCAATCGTTGGAAAAATCAGCGATACCACGGCCGGAATCTATCTGCGTTGTTGCCGTGCCGTATGGAATCGGTGCGTACATGAAGGCTACCTGAAAGATGTTCCTTATCCTTTCTCCAACAAGAAAGAGAAAGGGCTTGTGAGCATCCCCAAGAGTGCAAAGCGGAAGCAGAGCTTCTTGAATGTCGCTCAAATGACAGAACTCTATAACCTTTTCGTCTCAAAGGCATACCCAAAGCATTGGACGGAAGAATATACCAAACGTGCGCATTATTCTTTGGGACTGTTCCTTGCCCAGTACCTTTGTAATGGTTTCAATATGGCAGATGCAGGCCGACTGACATACGATAACTACTATTACAAGACAGACGGCAAGGCTTTCCGTTTCAATAGAAAGAAGACTTCCCGAAGAAGTGCGGATGACTCTGAGGTAATCGTTCCCATCATCCCACCTTTACAATATGTATTGGATGAGGTGGCAGCACCTCCGGCTCGTGGTGGTTTGGTTTTCCCTGATATATTAAAAGGTGCGGAAACAGAAGAACTGCGCCGTAAATACACTATGCAGGAGAACTCAAACGTGAAAGACCGTATCATCAAGATTTGCCATGAAGCATTGCACTGGGACGAGTCCATTTGTCCGTCTGGGACATGGTGCCGACACTCGTTTGCCACTAACCTACATAATGCCGGAGTGGATATGGATTATATTTCCGAAAGCATGGGACATTCATCTTCTGACCATGCCATTACCCAGATATACATTGAACATTATCCTCTTGACATTCAGATGGAGAACAATTCAAAGTTGTTAAACTTAGCCAAGACCTCTGAAAGAGATTTGCTATTGGCAAAACTGGCGAGCCTATCTACAGAGGAATTGGCTAAATTGTTTATATAACCTTTTTACGATAATGCAATGATAAACTTCATAGAGAGAATAATAGACTACTGCAAAAGAAAAGAGTCCGCAGACATGGCTGTCTGTGCGTGGAAATCAGATAACAAGGAAACGTATGCCGACTTTTGTAAGCGCATGGATGCTGTCGGCAAAGGGGACTTATCTGTTTTGGCCGATATGTACCAGATGATGCGAGATTGCACACCGCCCGAAGCCTTGATATTGTATAACTGGCTCTCTGCTATTATGAATGGCAAGGATGTATCGGATATTGGCAACCAGCAATGGGCGGGACAATATACCGAGACCATTGCTCAATGTATCACCAACAAACGATTGTGGATAGGCATTAATGTGAGAACAGGTACAGTTGAATTACTCACATCCCCAAAGTCAGACTTGCTAATGGTACATTCTGAAACTCCTATTGAGATTTGGAACCACCTGCCAAAAGAGACAAGAGTCTATCTAACAGAACAGTTGGACAAACTTATGAGGAACAACAAAGGATGCTTTCTGTTAAGCAAACTGGAACGAAAGATGGTGTATCAGTTTATGGCATACATCTTTCAAATAATCTTCCTTTCTCATGCCGTATTTGTTGGTGGACTGATGGTCAACCTATATGATTACGTGATAGAGAAGAAAGAACCTTTGGCTTATTGCATGTATTATTTTGTGGGGTTTGACCACGGATTGTCACGTATGACCAAGTTGCTCAACCGACTGTTGAATAGTGAGGAGGTTGACAATGGCGACATGATTCTGATGAAAACCTGTGTGACCATGCTCGTTAACCATAGCATAGCAATGGGAATGGAGAGCAAAGCCGGATGGGAAGACACAGCGAATAATTGCAACGCAGAAATATGGAAAGAAGTAATGTTTGCCTTGCGCAAGGTTAAAGGCAGGCGTGGAAACCAGAAGGTAATGAAATCATTGGACGATATTCTTGTAGGAGATAAGGTACGTATCAAACAAGGCATCCGTCTTTTCCTTGAAGAGAATACGGAGGATATAAGCCTTGCCTATCTGTTGAAAGTTCTAGTAAAAGCAGGAATGGTGAAGGCTTCTGTAAGATATATGACGTTCCATCGCGCCATTGAACAATTTTCCCAACAGCATTACGGGCATGACATACCACAGAAACGATACGGGGAAATCAAAGACATTTCATTGAGTTCTCCTCAAAGGGGAAATAGTTATACCAAGGCTAAACGGATAATAGACCGATGGACAAATTATTTTGCAAGTAACGGGTAGTTGGAAATCCAGCTATCCGTTATTGCTTTCTGCAAACATCTGTTGTGATTCGGTCGGTTAAATTAAAGAGCTAATAAACCGACCGACACGCTGAGTTTCATACAATACCTTTGCTTGTGAAATCGGTTTCACAGAGTTGAACCGAGACTTAAATTATTCAATCATTAAACAAGTAAAGATATGGAAGAGAACTTCAATTTTAGCCAGTTGCTCCAAAAGCCCATCGCCATGATGACAGGCGAGGAACTTTGTTTTCTAATCACCAAGAGTGTCATTACAGCCGAAAGCCCTTCTCCCAAAACAACATCCAAAGGAAATTATTATGGCATAGAGGGTATCGCGCGTGTATTCGGTTGTAGCGTACCCACCGCAAACCGCATCAAGAAAAGCGGAATCATAGACAAGGCCATCACGCAGATAGGACGCAAGATAGTGGTGGATGCAGACCTTGCGCTGTCTTTGGCAAAAGAAGCAGGTGGCATTCATATAAAGGAGTAGTGGTATGGAAGACGATTGGAAGCAGAAACTGGCGACTGACAGTTACGGGAATCCTGCACGTTCCATCAGCAATCTCCGACTCATTTTCACAATGGACGAGAATCTCGGTCAGATAAGGTACGATACCTTTTGTCAGGACGATGTGTGTTTCAGCCCTTTGTTCCGTAATGTCAACGGTAACAAGATTGATGAGGAATCTGCCGGAAAGATACAGGACTATCTGGAAAGGACATACAGATTACGTCTGACACAGAACAAAGTGTTTGAAATACTGAAGACCACTTCTTCGGAACGCAGTTTCAATCCCGTGCAGGATTTCATCACCCAAGAGGCATGGGACGGACAACCTCGGATAGCTACAACCATCATTGATTATTTGGGAGCGGAGGACATACCGCTTGTCAGAGAACAGACAAAGCTCTGGTTTGTGGCTGCGGTAGCACGGATATTCAATCCCGGTTGCAAGTTCGATAACGTACTGACCTTGCCCGGTCCACAAGGCATTGGCAAAAGTACCTTTTTCAAAGCTATCAGTGGAAAGTGGTTCAACGATTCATTTTCCTTTGCCAGTGGTGACAAGGAGAAAGTGGAAACCATCACCAATGGTTGGATTATTGAAATCAGCGAGTTGAATGGTTTGAAACGAGCGAATGACGCAGAGGCGGCCAAGGCATTCCTAAGCCGTTGCAGTGACTACATGCGTCCTGCATACGGGCATAAGGTCGTGGAGTTCATGCGGCACAATGTATTTGCGGCCACCACCAATGAGACCAACTTCCTGCAAGGTGACAACGGAAACCGTCGCTGGTGGATAATCCCCGTCAGAGGCAACGGACATGTATCAGAATGGCTGGATATTTTGCAACGTGCTGTTCCTCAACTTTGGGCAGAAGCATACTCCTATTATAAGCAAGGAATGAAATTATACTTGTCGCCTGACATGGAGGGTGAGGCCAACGAGGTGCAGATGCAACATTCAAGTATACTTGTTGATCCCATCATGGAAGACCTTGAATTGTATTTGGAACGTGAAGTGCCAATGCAGTATGCAAGTTGGTCAATACCTACCCGACTGGCTTATCAAAAGGGAGCATACTCGGAACCAAACTCAACCATGACCAGCCTCAATATGGTTTGCGCAAGACAGATTATAGAAGAATTGCCAAATGATTTGGTCAGACGTAACTCGTCCAAATACACTTCGCAATATATCAACCGCCTAATGTCAATGATTCCGAATTGGGAACGGAGCGAGCAGGAGAAGGTCAAAGGCTTGCATCCTGCCTACTGTGACAAGACCGGACGGACAAAGCATCCGTGGGTAAGGGTGGAGTCACCAAGTGAATACGCAAGTATGGCATTGCCAAATGGGCAGGATTTACCATTCTAATTTTCAAAATAAGGGGAAAAATTTCCTGTCCTTTTGTCCCTTCTTCCTTTGAAAAAAGAATGAAAACATAAAGCAGAGAAAAAAGAAAGTTACAGAATACGCTTGGGACATGGGACAAAATGAATTAAACACATGAGAAAGGAAGAACTTATCAAACAAATACAAAAACGTGACCCGCTACTTGCAAATGCGGTCAGCCACATGACAGAGTATATTCAAGACCGTTACCCTGCGACTTATCCAAGCAAACAACAGACCGAAGCGGTGAACAACTATCTGCAGAGTGTCCATGCCGATGGGGACGGAACTATGTCGGAAAGGAATTGCGAACACCGCCGTATCGCTTCACAGAACATTACCATTGTTGCCATCCGTGTATTGGACAATCGGGAGCTTGATAGGTTGCAAAACGTGCTTGACCATATTGCATACAACAGAGAGTATTATATGCCGGAAAGGGGGCAAGGTATGCACTACTGACTCTTCTTTTGGCTGCACCAATTATAAACCATTTTCAAAACAAATAGACGATGAAAACGAACTTAAATTATTGTATAGTGCTTTCGGAAGAGCAACTTTCCTATCTGGCAGGAAGCAAGTACGGCATTGACCGTATGAAGATTTTACACCGACTAATTGAGGCTGCTGTGCTGGACGAAACAGAGTATGCTATGAAAGGCTTTTCCACAACTTTGCAAGTGGGACAAGCCGTTCTTTCGGAAGTGGATTTGTCCAGCAAGTTAGGTTATGACAAGAAGACCATATCCCGTGTACTTGATAAGATGAACCAGTTGGGGATTGTCACAACTAAGCAGAGTAACCGAACAAGTGTCCATACGCTGAAATGTATATCGGCATGGATGCAGGATGGTAATCGCATAGACAATCCTTTTTATGTTCGGCTGAAAGACAGACGGAATGAAAGAGAGAACAGAATTGTAATCTCCGATGAAACAACCAATGTTTTGTTAAACGCTTTACAAGATAATACGGATAGCCACATAGGGATAAACTTCCCCAACTCAAAAGTTGGCGAACAGACAGAAGCGATGGAGGAGGTCTGTGTTTCTGATGCAGATTTTTCTTTCGTAGGCAAATTGCCTGTTATATCAGACGAAGGAGAAGTACTTTCACCTTCTTATTCTTTCTCTTCTATTTCGGTTTCTCCACAGCCTGCGGGAGAGGAAAAATCCAACGAGGATGTTTTAGCAGATAGTCAGATGTAGTCATATTGGATATGGTGGTGATGCCTATGTTTTTATGTGAGGTCTTGCAAGAAGTTCCTATGTCGCACAAATTCGCTGCGCTCATCCGTACAACATAGGCATATTCCGGCAGTCGCAAGCTCCCACCGTGCTGTCCCTTTTTAGATAGAAGTTTCACCAATAACACAACAGAGTATGAAGAAGAAAAAGAATACCGACAACGAAGTTAATGATAAAAACGACAAGAAAGTTATAAGACGTACCCTGCGGCTTGAAGCCAGAGTAACGGAACAGGAATACGCCAAAGCGAAAGAACTTTCCAAGGCCTGCGGCTTGTCTATGAGCAACTATGTGCGTCGAACAGCCTTGGGGCAACGCCCTCGTCAGCGGCTAACCGAGCGTGAAGTAGAAGCCTTATGTAGCCTGACAGATGCGAGGGGCGACCTTATCCGTATTGCGGCAGCTGTGAAATCCATCCAAGCGGATAAACGTGCAATGTATTTCAGCGATACCCGATTTGTAGAACAATGGATGAGAGCCGCTGCTCAACTTATCAACCGCTGGAGCCAGATAGAGAATTACCTTACAGAATAAAAATTCCTTACCCGTTATGATAGCAAAAGCCTCTACCATTTCACATGGAGCGAATGCCATAAGATATTCCGTCAACAAGGAGAAAGCGGATATAGTCAAATCCAACCTGTTACCCGATAATATTTCACCGGAAGCGATGTACGGACGGATGATGCTTGTGCAGAAAAAGTTTGCAGAGAACATCAATAAAGGCAGACCATTGGGTAGAAACGTGATAAGGATTGAAATTTCCCCATCCGAGGAAGAAAGCCGGGACTGGATGATGGACGATTGGGTATGTTTATCAAATGAGTTCATCCGCGTGTTTGATTCTATTGACTTTTCCGGCAAGACCAAACGAGCTTCCTCTAAGCAGACTAACCTCAAAGGTTCGCAATACATAGTCGCTCTACATCGTGATTCTAAAAGTGGTATTCTCCACCTGCACATTGATGCCAATCGTGTAGATATGGACGGAAAAATCAATGACAGTCATAAAATTGGCGAGAGGGCTGTCATGGCTGCGAACATCATCAACGAGAAACGGGGCTGGATACAGTCTGAAGAAATAGGCATACACCACAGGCGGGAAATTTCAGACAGCTGTATGGAGATACTCCGCATGATGGACAAATTCAGTTGGCAGAAGTATGAAGTGGAACTGGTGAAACGAGGCTATAAAGTACATCTGCAGGAAAAAGACGGTGGCGGAGTTTATGGCTATTCCATCAAGCGTGGCAACTCCATTTATAAATCATCCGTATTGGGTATCGGGCGAAACCTGACTCCATCAAAGATTGAGGCTACTTGGGCAAAACTACATCCACAGGAAAGGAAATCCGATCCAGCAAAGCTTGTTCCCCGACAAACACGGACAACAGATATTACTCCTACTTCACAACCTATTATAAAGCACTACGATATAGTGACAGATGAATATCACAGTTACCATGTGGAGATACCCGAAGCAGCAGACAATATCATTCGGCAAGATTGTTCTTTGAAGGAAGCTCATCCGTTGGCTAAGATTGAAGAGATACAGCGTACGGCTCTTTTACTCTTTGCAGGGTATTTGAATGCAGCTACAAGCATAGCGGCTTCAAGTGGCGGAGGTGGTTCCGACACAGGAGGCTGGGGAAGAGACAAGGATGAAGACGAACTTGAATGGGCACGTCGCTGTGCAAGAATGGCAAACAGCATGTGCAAATGCAGGAAAGGACTTCATAGATAAACGAACAATCAATAACAAGTGTCATGGGAATTGGAAGAGCAAAAATCACTCCATCAATAAACGTTGATAATATGTTTAAGACAACAGAAATCAGCCATGAGATAGAAGCCGAGAAACAGGATGCCAACAAGCTACTTGTAGAAATACATGAGGCAAAAGAGGTATTGTTGAAAATCCATCAAGACCTTTTGGAGGCTATTAAGGCAGAGAATGATGCTGTAGCTGTATTGAAGGCTGCCATTGATAGTTCCGACAATATTATCAACGGTATTTGTAATGCGATTGTAAAAGCAGAACGGCATACGCAGTTCAAGGCAGCTATAAAATCCGAACATCTTGCCCAGCTTCAACAGCTCATAGACAAAGCAGTCGAAGCGTGGGATACAATATTAAAGAATCACCGCACCAAACAGGCAAAGATGCTAACAGAGCATGAATCCAATATGCGCAAAATCCTCAGACAGAATGAAGGCATTTGGTTCTCTGACTTCTGGATGAAAGTATTGGCCATTTTTTTATTCGTTTATACGGTGGGATTGGGACTAGTTGCATATTATGTTACATGAAACCCGTTGGCAGAATTAAATTAGCGCATATTTAATTCTGCCAATAATAATTTTTGTAGTTAATATATTGGAGGATTGTCAGTACGCTAATTTTGCCGATAATTCGAGTAAACAATCCCTCTATGTCTTTCGCATAATTTCATTCAATCATAAATTGATCACAAAGCTGTGAGAATAAAGTTTCTATTCTTTTTCTTGCTTTAGCGAAGCATGCAAATGTCGGTTTCCAATCTTTTTAATTGCTTCTACACGGAACTTCCAATCGGATATGAGCGGTCTCAAAAAGATCCAGCTGTACATCCACACTGATATAGCTTCCACCGCCAATTACTATGCAGTTTGAGTAATCTACTTTAACGTCTTTCAGATAGTGAATGTCATGTACGCTTGCTTTTGTCAAGTCAAAAGAGTGAATAACACCACTCAATCCGCACACGGCATGTAACTTATATCCATAATAATAAATCCCTTGAGATGCACAATAGCCAAACGATGGGGCTTTTTCTATATCATTTTTGTCCATAGAACATCGCTTGGCACGAGCAAGACGACAGATTTCTATTGGTTTTGAATCTATGCAGAAGTAGTCTTCACTACCATCGATCGCTTCTGCCATCTTTTCTCGAATGGCAGAACAAAGAGAGGCCGCGAATTTTCGTCTGTCATTATATTGCCGACGAGATATTAAATGAGGAATCTCAGGTTTATACTCTTGCTGTTTTGCAAACAAAAGTGATTCATTGTCAATGCCAATGGATTCAGAAGCCATACTGAGAGCAACTACTTCCAAGTCTGAAAATTTGGAAACGACCCCACATCAAGGTATATTCCCTTGCTCGTTGACCAAATTCCCCACAAACTGCTTGCAAATGTCGAAATATTTTGCGAATATTGCATATATGAATTAGCTATTAATTAAGCACCATTAATATACTAATAATTAATATCATGCACAACTTTCAGTCATATTTTTTTTATAATTCTAATTCCACCAACGGGTTTAGTGTATATCAAAAACTGGCCGTGGAGGATATAGACCATTCCAAAAATCAAGGCGAAAAGCCCTCAGACAAACGGTATCTGCGAGAGATTTAACAGAACAACCGTGCAGAATGAGTTCTACGCTATCGCATTCAAAAAGAGAATCTATACAACTATCGAACAGCTGCAAACTGACCTTGATGCGTGGATGAACTCTTACAACACGGAAAGAACACACTCCGTAAAATACTGTTTCGGGAAAACGTCCATGCAGACTTTTATAGAAAGAATCACCGTCGTAAGGAAATACCAACTGCAAAATTAGGAAATAATAAAACCGAATGAGGTTGATAAAACACCATTCGGTTGGGAGAGTGAAGAAAGTTCCGTAACTTCACAACAAACAGCTGACAGTTTTTTGTTCGATAGTAAACCAATTGTCAGAACAAATCTTGACTATTATAATATATAAAACGCTATTACGACACAGCCTCTTGTTTTTATGGACGTATACTGTTTACGTCTAAAGACAAGAGCTTTGGAGCTATCTATGCCTAAAGGCATAGATAGCTCCAAGGCTTTTTTCACTCTGTTTTTTTCACTTTGATATTGTCTATGAACCAACGGCGGTAAACGCTACTTCCGGCAGTCACTTTGTTTTCTCCCCAAGCGTCTGACTTGATGGTGATACGCGTGTTCTTCGTGATGGTGATGCCATCCAAACGGATATCAACGTGAAGCCAGGAGAGATGATCGACGGTATCCACAAACTTATGTCCGATGGGTTCAAGCTCTGTCACCCGGTCACCGTTAGTGATATAGATGATTAGCTGTACGGGATCAAATTTGCGGGTACCGCCCACCATTGGTGCCCAATCGAAGGATAATTGCACGGTAGCGTTCTCGGGCACTCCCTCGATAGAGGGCAGGGTAAGTCCCGCTTGATAATCTGTCTTTCCGAACTTCAGATAGTTCTGTTGCAGGTAGATGGCGTTTCCGGGTATCTGTTCCAGTCCATAGCCACGCTGTATCAAAGCTTCGGCAGCCGTCACGCCACTGACGTCCTTAGCGCTGTAGATTTGTGGTGCACTACCATCTCCATCGTTTTCAACGGTTTGTCCTGCACCGCTGTTTATGCTCCAAGAGGATAGCCATTCGAAGTCTTCGGAGAAGTAGATGACTTCCTCTACGCCGAGGTCTTCCACTGTAGCCGCTATGATGCGAAGCACAGGAATAGCAAGGCCGTCGAAGTAACCGTCCACTTTGACACGGTGTCCGTTCAGGGCGTCAAGCCCCAGACCAGCGGGAGCACCGATGATGGATACGTTATTCGTAGTACCTTCAATGGTGACGGTGGTGCCGTCCAGCGTACCGACCACTGAAATCCAGTCGCGGCTATCGGAAGTATAAGTGTCAACCTCGGAAGTGATGTCGCGTGCGGAGGGGCGGTTCACAATATTGTCGGACGAAGTGATTTCCACTTCATCGCAAATCAGGTAGGCAAGTTTGTGCGAGTCGGTCATCTTGCTGCCCTTGACGGCAATCTTGTCACCCACACTGACATCTGCGGTGGTCTGCAATAAGATGTTTTCTGCATATTGCATGTCGCTGACAATGCAGCCCGAACCGATGACAGCCGTCACCAAAGCGTTGGAAACACTAACCACGGTCTCGTCTGCCAAGTCTGGAAGCTGGTCAACGGAGTACTCCTGGCAGTCGCGATATTTGTCACCGTCCTGATTGATGACTACCGGATTGCGGCTTGCCAGTGTAGTGCCACGGAACACGATGGTCGCCTTGCGAGGATTATTGATGGCACCGTCACGCATGTTGTCTGTCACACCGATAGTGACATCCATTGTCCCAGCTCCGCTCTGAGGGGTTACTTTGACCCATTCAGGCAGTTCTTCCATCATCCATTCGGCATCGGCATAAACCGTGATAATTTGCTCTGCTGCACCGTTTGCCTCGAAGTTCAGAGCCGAAGCGCTTGTCAGTACCGCCTTCGAGAGAGTGTTTTCGTTCTCTTCGCAACTCCAGAATAAACTTACGATGCAAAGCAGGAGTGCGGTGTTTATGTAGTGAATCAGTTTCATTGTTTTGTTTTTTTCTTTTCAGTTTCTACTTTTTTGATATTATCAGAAGTCAAGGCCGTCCATCCATCCGGGGTTCTGCGTCAAATTGGGATTGAGCGAACGTTCGTTGATGGGTATCGGATAGAGGTAGTCGCGTCCTTCATTGAATCCGTTGCGCACGATGTTCTTGTGGTAGTATAGATAGCCCTGATTGTTCTCGGTCAGCAGAATGTCCTTACCTATTTCATAGACCAACACCCCACTGCCAGCTTCGGGCTTTGCCGTGCCGCTGGCGTAGAGGATGACATCCGTATTGCCGTCACCACTCAAGTCATATTTTCCCGGACCAGGGAAGTACATGCCATAAATGTCCTGGTCCACGCAGTATCCGGCTTTCCAACGCATGAGGTCGTCGTAGCGGAAACCTTCCTGATCCAGTTCAATCGCACGTTCGCGGCGGATTTCCAAAATAACGCCTTGATTTGTTCCTGTCACGTTGGGATAACCCGTCCCGGTGGAGGCCAGGTAACGGTCAGGGTTGGCATTTGCTGTAGCCATGTTCAAGTCGGGCATTCCCACGCGACGGCGAATCAAGTTGATGGACTGATCTAAATCGTCCTGTGTCAGTGTGCCCAACTCAGCTTTCGCTTCGGCATAGTTCAACAGTACTTCAGCATAGCGGAATACAGGCAGGTCGTTGGTGTTTCGGCTATTACGGTCTACCTGTCCGCCTGATGCAGTAGGCTCTTGTACGAACTTGATAGGTTGGTAGCCCGTCACACTGACCGAGAGGTCGGGAGCTAACACCGTAGTTTCGCCGATGCGGGTGTATCCCGGAGTACGAATGCTCTGCGCCAGACGTGGATCACGATCCTTGGTCTCCTCTAGAAAAGTCATCTCCTGCCAGCCGGGTTGGTCGGTGAAGCGGCTTCCGTCCTTCATCAGGTATGTATTCACCATCTTACGCGTCAGTCCAGGACGTCCCTGCGTGGGTACCAACGTATGTCCGTTGGCGTTGTGGTGGATGGCAAGGCTGTAGTCAAACTTAATGGCGAAGATGTACTCGTCCGTGTTCGCGTCTTCAGCAGCAAAGAGATTCAGATAATCCATTTCGGGATTGCCGGTACTGTAGAGCTTATATTCACCTGTCTGCATCAGCTGCTTGGCTGCATCAGCTGCCTGTTGCAAGTAATAGGCATAGTCGTTACCTTCCAGCGTCAAGCCATGATATTTGCGGTAAGTTCCCTCGTAGAGGCAGAATTGTGTTTTCAGTGCCATTGCAGCGTAGCGGTTGGCACGGAAGGGACTGCTTGCCTCCTCTGATTTGCCAGGCAGGTTTTCGATGGCATAGTTGACATCCTCCAACATCTTGCCCATCACCAGCTCACGAGAATCGCGTGCCTTGTACAGTTCGGGGGCTGCCGAACCCAGTTCGGTCTCATACCAGGGCACATCGCCGAAGCGCTTCACCTTCTCAAAGTAGAAAAAGGCGCGGAAGAAGCGTGTCAGTGCCGTGTACTTAATCACCGCCGCCTCGTCGTTGCATTGGTGGGCATAGGCAAGCAAGGTGTTCATTTTGCGCAAATCGGTCCACGTCCAGCTACCGCCTGATGCGGGCACGGTACGGTTGTTTCCACCGATAATCTCGTCGGAGAGCGTTTGCTGTACATACAAATCGCTTTGGTCATCGAAAGGGGATTTGTCCAGCAGATTGTTGTAAAAGGTGTTGCTGAAGAGCTGCAGGTCGCTCTCCGTCTTGAAGTAGTCGGTTTGTGAAATCTGGCTTTGGGGAGTTAGGTCCAGCAAATTGTCACACGATGCCAGGCCCATCGTCAGCACCAAGGCGGCAAAGATATATTTTTTCTTCATATCTATTATTCGTTTCTTTAAAACAATATTTTGAATAAGAATTTGGGACATTGAATTTTCAACAGTCTTGTCTCTTGTCCCGTATAAACTCTTTTGTTGTTACCTTTTTAATGAGTCTTATTTTAGAATGTGATGTCCACACCGAACATGAATGTCTTCTGCCAAGGGTAGAAGGTCTCGTTGTACGTTTCGTTGCTGCGCTTTATTGCGGCTTCGGGATCCACATAGGACGTAATCTTTTTCAGCGGAGACCAGTAGAATAGGTTCTCGCCGGAGAAGTAGATACGTGCTTGTTCCACACCGATTTTCTTGGTTAAGTTGACAGGAATAGTGTAGCCGACAGTCAGGTTCTTCAGACGCATGTAACGGATGTTCTGCAGATAGCGATCGTTCACCTTGCTCATCGGACCGGACGTGGTGGAATAAGCCATGGCACGGGGGAAGTAAGCATCCGTATTGTCCTCTGTCCATACCTTGTCCATGAAGTTCTTCTGCAGGAAGGTCTGGTACGGATAGGAATATGGCCCCCAGAAAGACATCATATGCCCGTCGGGATACCAGTAGTGATTCCCCGTACCCTGAAAGAACACCGAGGTGTCAAAACCGTAGGCACGTATGCTGCCGGTAAAGCCGTACGATAGGCTGGGCAGCGAGTTACCCAATATCTTGCGGTCGCCCGGGTCATTTACGTTGTTACTTCCGATGCTCACCTCGCCGTCACCATCCAGGTCCACAAACTTTATATCGCCTGCCTTCCATCCTCCGGTCAGTCCGTCCACCATGTAACTCAGATCCACACTATTGGCATATTCCTGCGCTTCTTCATCAGTGGCAAACAACCCATCCGTCACGAACCCCCAGATATCACCGATACGCATACCTTCGTAATAACTCTTGGCGAAGGTTTTGTCCTTGTTGTCATACTTGGTGATGTAACTACGGTAGTTGCTGATATTAAATCCCAGGCTGTATTCTATAGGACGGCTACCCAGCGAGAACTGGTCGCGCCAGGATAGGGCTATCTCGTAACCCTTTGTCCGCAGGTTGGCGGTGTTCATGTCCGGAACGCTGGCCCCGAATACTGAAGGCAGTTCAATACCGTCGGTCAGCATGTCGAGTGTGTTGCGTATGTAACCGTCTACTGTGATGTTCAGCCGGTTTTTCAGCATGGTCAGATCAAAGCCAAAATCCCATTGTTGGGCGGTTTCCCATGTCAGGTCCGATGATACAGGCGCCCCCAGTGTAGAATATTTCGCCATTGCGCTGCCCTCGCCAAAAGAGTAGCCGGCAAAGTCACTGACAGTGATTAGCCTCATATAAGTATAATAGGACGACACGTTCTGGTTACCCAGGCTACCGAATGAAGCACGCAACTTCAGGTTGTCCACGTAACGGCTGAAAGGCTTGAAGAACGGCTCTTCCGATATGCGCCACCCCACGGAACCCGAAGGAAAGAAACCCCAGCGGCTACCTGCGGCAAAACGTGACGAACCATCGTACCGTCCACTTGCCTCAAAAAGGTATCGTCCTTTGTAGTCGTAATTTACACGACCGAAGAAGCCGGCAAGGGCGTATTCGTTCTGTCCGCCGCCTACGCTGGTCAGTACCTCTCCGTTGGCGTTTTGTCCTACCAAGTCAAGGTCATCCAGCGAAGTGGATGTCAGATTCTCGCCTGAGGCGGAAATGTTCTTCAAACGCATGGTTTCGTAGTTGAAACCTATTACACCGGACACGTGGTGGGCATTATTCTTGCCGAATGTGTCGTCGTAGTTGGCATAAACGTTTGCCGAGTAGTAGTTGCGGGTATTTACTGACTCGCTCAACTTGTTAAGTCCGGCACCAGTAGCGTAGGACAGTAATGGGCCATCGGGTACCTCACGGTAGTAGAGGTTGTTGGCACGATGCGTGTTACGTGTCTGGTAGAGGCGGTAGGTGAAGTCTGCCGTCAAGTTTATCGGTTTCCAAGGGGTGATGACCAGCCGGGTAGTGTTCTGGAAGTCGTTGGTCCGGTCAGTGTTGCGATGTGAGCCTTCTCCCAGCATGATGTGTCGTCCGTTAGCCACCTTGTAGTTTAGGTAGGGTGTACTGTAGAGCCACGACCCGTCCGGGTTCTGCATCGGAAAACAGGCGAGGGCGTGACGCCCGCTGTAACCCATAGTGTCGTCGATGCTCCCGTTTCCTTGAAAGGTATATTGCGATCCAAAGAATGCAGTGTTGTTGCTCAACGTGGCGTAGCGGTTAATGGTGAAGTCAATCTTTGAGCGTAGGTTGTACTTGCGGTAAATGTCTGGATTCTGCTTCAAGATGCCCTTTTGGTAGTCGTAAGCGCCGCTCACCAGATATTTCACGTCCTTCGTACCACCGCTCAGCGAAATGCTGTGTTGTTGGGTCGGGCGGTTGTCGTTGTAGAGCATGTGCCACCAGTCGTAGTTTCCGTAATATACCCATTGGCGGCGTCCGTTACGGGTATCCTCCACCACCCAGGGACGGTCGGGATTTTCGGTCTTGTCGTTAACGCGCGCCAGCAGTTGCTGCATGTCATAGTCTGTGTAGTCTACGTAGTTGGTTCCATTTTTTGCCTGCCAGAAGGTATTGACCGTGTAGACTGACCAGTAACCCGTTGTCTCGTAGTCTGTCAACGTGGTGGGCGCCTGCCATCCCATACGCCCGTTGTAACGGACGGTTGCCTTGCCTTCGTTGGCAGTGCCGCTCTTGGTAGTCACTAAGATAACGCCAAATGCCGCACGTGCACCGTAGACGGCTGCAGCTGAAGCGTCCTTAATGACGGAGATGGACTCCACGTCGTTGGGGTTGACGCGGTCCAGTTCGCCAATGGCACCGTCAATCAGAATGAGAGGTCCGGCACTGTTGATGGATGTCGTACCACGTACGTTAATGCTGGGTGAACTGCCCGGCACACCGGACGAGGTGGTGACGTTGAGACCGGCCACCGATCCTTGCAGCATGCTTGCCAACGACTGTGTGGCGCGGTTCTCCAGCTTCTCACTACCCACCGTAGCTACGGCACCCGTCAGGTTCACCTTCTTCTGCGTACCATAACCGATGACCACGGCTTCGTCCAATAGGATGGCATCCTCCTGCATATAAATCACAAGATTGTTTTCACCGGGCTTCACCTTCACCCGGTCGGTCAGATAACCCACATAAGAGACAATCAGCGTTGTCTCCCCTTGGGGAACATGTAACCTAAACACGCCGTCGGCATCAGTGGTACCGCCCGTTGTGCTCCCTTCTACACGGATGGACACGCCGATGAGTGGCTCTTGCAGTCTGTCCAAAATTTTTCCTGAAATCGTTCGATTCTGCGCTGCCAGCGTGAAGAAATTTCCAGCCAACAGCAGTAATAGAACCAACACATGCAAATTAAAGATTTTCATAAATAGTTTCTTTGGTTTATATTGATTTTTTCCAATTGACGAGGCGTCAATCCATTTATTTATTAAATTCTTTCGGTCGTTCCATCCTTTCAGTGTACGTGCGTCCGAATTCGTCTTGTACAGTGATGGTAAGGTCAGTATCCGCATTGGGTGCTTTCACCTTGAAGAAGTGCGGGAACAGCTCCGTTATGAAATTAGGCGCGGCAGTCAACGTGGCAGAGTTGAACCGCTTCACCGTCAGTGCCGCTATGTGCAGAGGATCGTATGCCCACACCGCCTTTGGTTCCAGTCTCTCTCCGGTTTCGGTAGTGACGGTCAGCGTCCAGCGTGTGCTCCAGTTCCAAATGTTTATCAGTACCTCATTGTTATTGTTTGCCGGATAAGCATCGGCATACTTTGCAAAAGCTTTTTGTACACTGGTGTTGGTGCTCATTTGCGGCACGTCGGCGAGTGAGAAATTCACGCAGTTTAAATCATAGCTGCGGAACTGATAGTTCTCGTTATGCCCCGTCGCTTTGTACGTCCACTGCAAGTTCTTTCCATCCACTTGCCAAATGGCGTATCCGCCCGGTGTTCCGTCGGGACTGAGGTGTACGCCCGGTGTCAGGTGCCCGCTCCACCACCACGAACCACAGATGGCAGCTGTATTGTGTTCGTACAGATTGCTCCCGCCGGTGATGTCATCATAGGGCGTCACATTGAAGTTTAGGTGGGTGTGTCCGGTCAGGATATGTGTGCGACGTCCGGCCAGTAGGTTCAGCAGCCGACCAGTGCTCACCGCATCGTGGTCAATCTTCCATCCGTCAGTTTGTGAAGGGTAGAACACCTGTGCGTGCATCACCATCACAATCGGTATGTCCGGGTCTATCTGCATCAGGTCCTTTTCCAGCCATGCCAGTTGGTCATTAGTCAGCCTTTTCTTGTAGTTGCGCGAGGTGGTCCCATCGTAGCTGTCGCAGTCGATGTCATCCATCACAACATAGTGTACCAGTCCCAGATTGAACGAGTAGTAGGCTGGGGCAATGTTGTTCACATACGGGCGTCCTGCCTCCAAGTCACTCTTTGCTTTGTAGTCGTGGTCGTGGTTACCGATAGCATGGAATATCTGTAAGTCGCGCAACTGACTGTTGACAGTGGCCAGGTATTCGGGCAGGGCATAGTTGTTGTCATACCAATAGAGGTCCCATGTCATGTCACCCAAGGCTATGGCATATTGCTTTCGACCAGTGTTCAGGCTGCGCCAAGCGTTCAGGTCTTCCGTGAAGTCCAGAAACTGGCCAAAGTCACCGGTACGGTTGGCAAGGTGCATATCACCTAGTACATACAGCGTGTAATTGTCTTGTCCATTCACCTGCTTTAACTCAAAGTCTATTCGCTCGGCAATCTTGGTGTCTGCTTTGGTATAATGGAAAAAACGGGGTAGCACTCCCTGGCTGGGCACTTCATAACCACTGGGGATGGAAATGAATACGTACCCCCACTTCTTCGCCGATTTCAGCTGGTAGATACCTTTAGTATCGGTAGTGGTCACCTCAATACCGTCCGATACCACCACACCTGCAATGGGGACACCTTCTGCCGCCACCAGACCGTAAATGGTGGTGTCGGGAGCAGGCGTAAAGCCGATATTCTCGATGATGCTGATGTAGGTGCGCCCGGCACTCTTTTTCCGAATGCCACGCTTGAGGGAAATGTTGTAATATCCGGTCTCACACTGAGAATTTATTGCAACAGTGAAACTGGAACCTGAAACATTTATAATCTTACATACATAAGAAATACCGGCTTCCGATTCCAAGACAAAATTATCGGAAATGAGCGGTGCGTTCTCACTTTTCAATATAAAGGTATATGTGCCACCTTTATTAGTCTCAATCAAGGAGGGAAGCTCAAACCGGATGTCAAAATCATCAACGACCGCATCTTCATTGTCACTGCAGCTACATGCGGCTAGGGAGAAAACGATTATTAAAACCATCCCCAATAAACACTCAGCGATTTTTTTCATCTTTCTTTGTTTAAAGTCCAGACAGATTCTACGTATTCTTTCTGTATTGGATAAATATTAATATTCAATAATTACCAATTCGATTGGTGTCTTCTGATTTTCAATTGCAAAACTATGGGAGAATCTTTGCAAAGGGTTGTCATTCATATTACGATTAGGTTTCTTATTTGGATTTCTTCACTTTTTGTTTTTTTATTCCGGAAAACTCATACGACTTTACTATTCCGCTAAGGAGCTGTTTCATTCCTGTTTCATTTGTTTGTTTCTGTACACTCAACCAGCTTAAGATGATGAGCCGTTGAAAGACAAGTCTTATTTTTGCAGCATATTTCTTAATCCTAACAATAAAAAAGTGACAGACGTATGAAAAAACAAATCTTATCCATTGCCCTATTGATGGCATTCTTTGCCGGAGCGACAGCCAAGGAAGTGACCGGAAAAGTACATTGCAACAAGAAAGGGATGAAGGATGTCGTAGTGACCGACGGCACAAACTTCACCACCACCGATCAGAATGGCATCTATAAATTAGACGCTGTAAATAACGCTGATTTCATTCATATTGTGACGCCTTCGGGCTATGTGGCATCCTATGCCTCGGGTACGCCCCGCTTCTACCACACCCCGTCCGAAAAGAATCTCGATTTCGAACTGTTCGAGTTCAGTGCTCCCCAAGGTGCTTACGCCTTGTTTGCTATCGGCGATACCCAACCAGGTAGTGACCAGGCATACGCCCGCCTCGAGACCGAGGCATTCCCTGAACTGAAATCCTATGGGAATGAATACATAAATAAAGGCATGCCCGTGGCTGCTATCATGTTGGGCGACATGATTTGGGACAATCCCGAGACCTATGGCCGTTACAAGGAAGACCTTAAACAACTGGGCTATCCGGTTTATCCTGTCATCGGCAACCACGATCATACTGAAATCTACATTGACAATCATCAGAGTGAGCAGACCTACCGTCTGCATTTTGGTCCCACCTACTATGCTTTTAACATGGGATGCGATTATTACATCGTGTTGGATAACATCTTCTATACCGGACACAGGCAGTACGATGAGACGCTGACTACCGAACAGTTGGAATGGGTGAAACAATATACGCGATACATCCCCAAAGGAGCACACGTCTTTGTAGCAATGCATGCCCCTGCTAAGATGTACACTTCCGACCACTATCTGAAAGGTGCCGAAGAACTGATGGATTTGCTGAGAGATTATCAGGTATCCATTCTTAGCGGACACTCGCATATCCACTCCAACCTCTTGCTCCGTCCAAATGTACGTGAGCACATGGTGGCATCCATCGGTGGTGCTTGGTGGTTGTGGAACAGCCGCTACTGCATGGACGGCACGCCAATGGGTTACCAAGTATTCGAGTCTACCCCACGCGGTCTGACATGGCATTTCAAAACCCTCGGTATGCCTGCCGACTATCAGATGAAAGTCTTTCCTGTAGGTACTTTCTCCGACCGTTTGGACAAAGTGTGCGTCAAGGTGTGGAACTGGGATGAAACCTGGAAAGTGGAGTGGAAGGAAGACGGCAAGCTGAAAGGCTGCATGACACAGTTCTCTGCTATTGACCCCGATTACAAGGGTTACATCGACCGTAAGTATGCACAAGGTGCCAAAAAGTTGACTTGGCGGTTCCCTGTTGAGAATCCCTTTATCTTCTTCTCGGCAAAACCTTCACCCAATGCTCAGGAAATGGAGATTATCGTAACTGACCATTTCGGTCGCCAATACATACAGAAAGTATGGCTTTGACGCACTTTCTTCCTTAAAGGAATGTGCCTTCTTGCACGTTTACCGTAATTATGGCAATATTTCGCAAACACATGTAGATTGCATTATTTTTATTTAGTAACATTTTTCAATAGCAACATTGCATGTTGTATATTGTGTGTATGTTTCGCGTATAGATATATTATTTATTGTATAATCATAAGTAAAAATTATGAAAACCCGTTGGCGGAATTTAATTAGCGCATATTTAATTCTGCCAACGGGGCATCAATATATTATAATGATTGTGTAGATACAAATCCCATGCAGGATTAAGCATTATATAGAACCCTGCATCATCCTTATAAAGAGCATATAAACAACCGTTTTCCAATGTCTGTGAACGAATCTCCATTTCCTTGTCGTCAGATGTATTAATCCAAGGATGAAGAAAACGATAAGGCACATTGAAAGTAAGAATCCTCAAACAGCTCTTTGTCTGAACATCCTCTAGCTTATTACGCAATGAAGCGCAAAAAGTCTCAATATCTGCATCAATGGGAATTCCCGTTATCTTCTGCAACTCTATCACAATGGTAAAAAGCGAATCACTCTTACCGAATGACAAACGGAAATAGTGTATCGGATACCAAGCATTGGCAATCATTCTAATCACAATATCCCATACGTCAATACGTAGTTCCTCTGTTTTTGCGTGAATCTGCAAAATTAAGAGAAACTAAAAATATTATACGTTACTACCGTATTTACAAATATTTTACCAAGTCTAACAGTCTTAATAACCGTGATTGTGGAATATTCATGCGATAATGTAATTTTACATTAACTATGTATGAAACATATTTTCAAGTTCCTCCACCTTTCTCATCAATTCTTCGAATGTAGTTTTTTCCCCATATATCATAGACGATTGCATATCCTTATAATCCTTACGCCAATCGTCAATGACATCATCTGGAGGAGCAACCTTATGCGTTTGCGAATGTCGGGAGTATAATCCACTCCACTCATGCTAGTGAATAATTCACGATGATGGTGTATTGTATTCCAGAGTTCGTCGTTAGCAATAGCTCGTGTCGCAATGTCGGTACTCATCATTCGCGCCAAGTCATACAAATGACGAGATTTACGATTAGCCTCCCTTAGAGATTGAGATGAAAACAACTCGTGCAACAAAAATGCCTTTTCAAGGAATGTCTTCTCTGCCAAGGCAGTAGGTATCATAACCTGCTTAACTGTCGTGCTGATAGGTAATGCATCTTCTAAAATGCTTGTTACCGCTGCTTCTGCCGTGGGTTCGAGTAAGGAACGAGCACTAACCTCCAGTTTCACCTCTGAATGTAAATAAGGTAGGTCTTCATCGAAAAGAGATTTATAGCAAATGTATATCATTCTTGGCTCTGGATATGTCCCATCACCCTCACCGCCAGGATCGGCTTCCACTTGAAGCCATTTCTCCATGCCTGTTTCTGAAACAGCCTCTTGTAATGAATGGCAAAATTCATCACGTACAAAAATGGACGAAGCCTTACGTAGCCGCTTGATTTGCTTTTTCGTCAAATCTCCCTCAAATCCCCAAATGGAAGGGTCTATAGCCAAGTCTATGTCTTCGGAAAAGCGATGTATCACTTTCCACACCTTACTAAGGGATGTGCCACCCTTGAACACAAGATGGTTAGCTACAGGTTATGTGAACACCATTTGTAGAACTACAGTTACCCATAAGTCCTTCTCGACAGCTTGCGCTGGTAAACCAGTCTTATTGGCTGCTTGGGTAAGCACCATTTGCTGTTGTTCCTTGGATAGTTGAAAGTAATTATTCATACGCTTGTCTTGTGAAAGTTCTTATCCATGCTGGCATAAGTGCTTCATCTGCCAGTACATTTTCCTTTTGTTCTTTTTGAAGCACGTTCTTAATTTGCTTGGCAATATCGTCAGTTACATTATCTTTCCCTACTTCTTTTAGGGCAAATGTAACAAGCATTGCGAGTGGATTTGTGAATGAGAGATTTTTTGGGGTTGTATATTTAAACTGTATTGAGCGCCCATTTCCCAAACTTACTTTACGAGGCGCGCCATCAGTCAGATAAACTACGTTCATCGGAACTTGGGTAGATATTCCCAATTTATTCATAGCATAAATACCGGTTGGTACGATACGATCCTTATCCCTACGAGCTATGGTTTCAGCAATCTGTTCTATGGATGGCATCAATATACCAAGTCCTAAGACTGTATCAATCTTAGGATATAAATATATGCCTCTTGCCAAACGAATGATGTCACCTTTTGCGGTCAGTCGTTCAAGACTTTTTCCAACCGCCTTGACCTCTCCGTATGACGTAAAATCGGAAGGGAAGAAGATGCTTCCTCTTCCTTTGGCTTTAATAGCTGTCAAAATACTGTCTTCTATACTTGCCATTGCATTACATTTGTCGCAAAACTATAAATTATTTGCGACTATTCCAAGACTTGTGTACAATATGAGGCATCAATTAACACTACTTGCTGAGATGCTATATGCTAAATGGACTTGATGGCAATATTAATTCACTTAATTCTGCGTAAACAATGCGTAAACAAACTATTTCAGTTAGGGGTATTTAATGAGTTTTATTGGGGATAGCAAATTTTGTAACTACTTAATATACAACCAAAATTAACAAAATAGACTATCACAGAATATTATCTTATCGTTCTCATAATCTGGAGGTCCCTGGTTCAAGCCCAGGCTGGTCCACTGAAAAATTCCTGCAAGTGCTTCACTTGCAGGAATTTTTCCTTTTTATAGCCATCCTCCAACTAGAATAAAAGATAACTAATTGTTCCCAAACAGGTAAAAACAACAGCAACGGACAAAGCAGAAATGGCGAAGAATAAGCAATAGGGGAATAACACCTATAATATTAAGCTATAGAGTACCCAATATTAAATAATTCCAAAATGTTTCAGCGCTTTACAAAGCCCGTCATTCTCCACCGTATCAGTAACAAAATTGGCTGAAGCCTTGACTATCTCCGATGCATTTCCCATAGCCACTCCGATTCCGGCAACTTCCAACATAGGAATATCATTACCACCATCGCCGCAAGCCATTATTTCCGTCATTCCGATCCCATAATAATCAGCAAATACCGAAAGGCCGGTTGCTTTACTTATTCCTGCCACATTTACGTCAGCAAATAAAGGATGCCAGCGCGACAAGGAAAGATTAGGCAGAAACGACATCACTTTTTGTTCCATCTCATCATCGATATAAAAACAAAGCTGACAACACTCTTTCTTTTCAAACAGGTTTTCAATGTCTACAACGGTCGGGATAGGGTGTTCCACGATTTTAGCAATCTGTTCGACAGTCGGAGTCAGACGATTAACAAACACACCTTCATCCAATTCAATAGCGACTGCAAAATCAAAGGTCTTTGCTATTTCCATGGCTTTCTTAAAATCATCTTTCGGAATAAGGTGCTTTCTTATCACGGTGCCATCCCGCAAAACACAGTCGGCACCATTCAATGCAATAATTCCGTCATACGGAACATCAGCTATTTCATGAAGGTCGCCTGCCGCTCTACCGGTAGCAATGACTATTCGAATTCCACCGTCATGAATCTTCCTAAGGGCATCAACAGAGGATGGCAACACTTTATGAGTTTCAAAACTTACCAATGTTCCATCCACATCGAGCATGATCGCTTTTATCATAACATTTATATCTTTATTCATTCTTCGACAATTTAGAGAAGCAAATCGACTATCCTTGACTGATAAGTCAGAGCAGTCAATTAAACAGTGACAAAGTTACTGAAAAAATTCCCATAACAAATACAAACCTCCAACACATAAAATAAAAAAGGCAAAAGGAAACGAGATCCTTTTGCCCTATACCTATTGATACCAACTGAAAATTGATAGTAAACGTTTAGCGGAAGTCCTTTAATTCTTCCTGCAATTTCTGACGGGTAAAGAATATGCGGCTCTTTACAGTACCTAACGGAAGATTCAGCTTTTCTGCGATCTCACGGTACTTGAATCCTGAAACGTGCATAGCAAACGGAACTCTGTATTCTTTAGGCAGAGCATTGACTACGCGGTGCATTTCCTTTAAATCGTAAGCTCTTTCTGTACTTTCAAAACCTGACTCTTGTGGCAGATTCAGATGATAGAGGTTTTCAGTCTGATCGACAAATGTCTGATCGCGCACTACTTTGCGGTAATTATTAATAAAGATGTTCCGCATTATAGTATACATCCATCCTTTGAAATTTGTGTCGGGGGTATATTTGTCTTCGTTATCCAATGCTTTTAATGAGGTTTCCTGTAACAAATCGTTTGCTTCTTCACGATCGGTTGTCAGTTTATATGCAAAACGGAGTAATTCATCCTGTACTCCTATCAGATCTTTCCTGAAGCTTAAACTTTTCATATACGTTATTTTTAAATTGTGAGTATTCGTTATCATCATTTTGATGTTGCAAGTTTACGGGTTTTCAACAAATGTGGCAGGTGAAGAACAGACATTGTTTAGGGGAAAATCTATCCACTGATAGAATTTAGGTCATTTTTGATAGTATTCAGGTGGTTTTGAGACTGTCTTTATAGCGAAAATCCCATTTTGAAGTCACACCTGACTCAAAATGGGATAACACAAACAAAACAAACAATATTAGCGATTTTCACAAACAGCTGTCTTTTTCATCTTTAAAAATTCATAAGACTTAATTTAGAATCTGTTACTAAAACATTCTAATTATGGGAACAAAAGTATTATTTTCCGGCAAAAAGGAACGTAGAAATTAAGAATAGTTATAAATAATAGTTGTTTTATGTATAAAAAATTGTGCCTGACTATAAAGAATTGTATTTAATATTTGCTGCCAAAAGAGGCATAAATGCTTCATTTGACGATATTTTATAATATCAGTATTCCAAAGCGATGTAAATTCTCCTACTTCTTTTTTTTCACTAAGAATTAATTTCTATATTTGGAGAATATACAACCAAATTCAGATTTACTATCTATGACTGATACCATCTCTTACCAATATGCAGCTCCTTCCGCACTGCAACGGTCAGCCGATCAGGACGAACTGTTTCTTGCCAAATACAGCGAAATAGAAAAGAAAGAAACACCCTGTTTCTTTTGGGGAAAGTTGACACAACCCTACATGACAGCACGCTGCCTCATCGCATTATCCAATGTTGTGCAGTCCAGTTTTAATCTGACACCGTCACAGCTTTCCATGCTGAAAGATCCGATTGTAACCGCAGGAAATGACCGCCTGCGTTTTGAAGGATTCTCTAATTGTGCAGGTGTATATGCCAGAGTCGACGTGCTTCCTGACGGACACGACGGAGAATTTCTGGAAAACGGGACAACAAACGTAGATTTTAATCCCGGAATGATTTCTGCCTTAGGAGGAATAGGCAGACAGGAGAATATGGTAATGTCGGTCGGTCCCAAAGAGGTGGGACTTTATCATAAAGGTGAGAAAGTGATAGAACGAAAAGTACCTCTTCCCGTGAAATGGATAAAAGGGCTGACTACGGTACAGATTTATCAATCCGTTGCGGAACAGCTCTACTCTTTCAATCGCATACAAACCTTACAACTCTTCCAGACTCTTCCGAAAAGTAGTGTGAAATGCGACTATTATTTAGTGATGCGCGGTCAAAAACCCGCCTTTTCACCGGTGAAAAGCATGAATGCCGTCTGCATTGGAGGACTTCATCGCTTACGTCTGCTCGAGCCCTTGCTTCCATTTGCCGATGAGCTGAAAGTCTTTGCGCATCCCACCATGCAATCTACCATTTGGCAACTTTATTTCGGTCCGGTACGCTTCAGCCTTTCTCTTTCCCGCGAATGTTGGAGAGGATTTTCCGGAGAAGGCGCCGCACTGGAATCTCTGCTCGAAGATGTCCCCGAAAGATGGATAGAAGCAATGGATAAATACAGTTATGCCAACCAACAGTTCAACCCCACTCTTTTTGCCATAGAGGAACATATTGACCTGGAGAAGGTAGATTCCCTCGCGGCACGGCTGGCAGCCATGGGGTTATTAGGATTCGATTTGGATGAAAACAGCTTCTTCTACCGTCGCCTGCCTTTCAAAACCGAACGTATTTTAAGTCTCAATCCTCGAATGATAGCTGCAGAAAAACTACTGGAAGAAGAAAAAGTAGAAATCATATCGAATGACGAGAAACGGACAGAAGCACGCGTGGCAGGAAGTGGAGGTGTCAGGCATACGGTCATTCTCGACAGAGAGAGTGAGAAGGAGCGTTGCACTTGCACCTGGTTCAGCAGCAATCAAGGAGAACGGGGAGCTTGCAAACATATTCTGGCAGTAAAGAAACTAGTACAATGGAAGAACTAAAAAAAGAACTCGAGAAATTATCCAAGGCTTATGTGGATACTCCGGAGAATGAAGAGAAGATATTAATCCCTTTTGTCAAGAGATTACTGGAGTTACCAATGAAAGAAAGGCGGAAGCTGCTGCCGGTTATCCGGGATTTACAATGGATAAAAAGTAAGTTTGCCGGTTTCAGTAGTGAGACAACCTGCAGTGCGGCACGGGCACATTTTCTATCTGCTGTCCAGTTTGTCTGCGCCAACAAACGGGAGATGGATATGGCATATCATGTGAAGTTTGATATGCTTTGCAAACTACTCCCACTTTACTACCCCACCTGGCTGATGGATTTTATCAATGATGACAAAACTTGGTTTAATTTCAATCTCAATTACGAACAGCTGATGCAGCTCATGGATATGGGATACCTCAAAGAAATTGCTCCAAGCCGCATTGCACATGTACTCCCCTGGATTACCCGCATCAGAAATAAGGAACCTAAAGGAAACGATACTTTCAACAGTGAGTTATTACTCAAGCGTGACATCACCCTGAAAGAACATATCTGGACGATTTTCGAATACGAATCGTCCATCGGCTATCAAGATAATTGCGCCAAAGAGGCTTATAAAAAAGGAGTTACCGCACGGGATGAAAGTATCAGTGCCGCTCTCTACCGCTTTTCGCTGGACGGCCATCTGGATAGAGAACGCCTATTAAAAGCCACACTCGCCACCTTCCACCGGAGTTTCAAAAAAGATATGGCAGGATGGTTTGCCGGATTCTTCGAAACTCTGCAACCAACTACCGGAGAACTGTTATCCTTGCAAGAAGAGATGATGCAAATATTCACCTCTTCCTATACCAAACCGGTGAACGTGATGTTGCAACAGTTGAAAAATATTGCATCCGAAGAAGGATTCCGTTATCAGGAATTCATCGAACGTGCAACCACCCTTTTCTTCTCCAGCCCCAAAAACTCGCTGCTTACCATTTACGCCCTCTTTGAAAAGATCGTCGCACAACATCCCGAGATGAAAGAGCCCTGCTGCATCACTCTCTGCCAACTCTTCTTGAAGAAAGACGAAAGCCTTCAAAAGAAAGCCGCTAATTTTATATCAAAATATGGAGACGTCTCTTCATCCAATCTCCAGGAAACACTGCAATCTTATCAACCGGAGATGTTTCAAAGCGTGCATGCGATACTCTCTTCTTTCAAACCGCAGCCTACAGAAGAACCCCATGAGCCCGATGCAAGTGTAGGAGAAACGGTACGCATCTGCAGGGAAGACAACTTTATTCCCTTCCCCGCCAACAAAGAAGATTTCCTGTTCCAGCTTAGTCGTTTGTTCGATATGGAGGAAAGTTGGGAGATAGAAACAACCATTGCCGCCATCATTGCCTTCCATCCCCAATTGGACAAAGAAGATCTCAACCGGATGGAACCTGTTTTCCAACGGGCTGCCACTATCGTTGCCAATAGCTGGGAGCCATACGAAGATCTTCTCGCTACCTTCCTACTGGAATATCAACGCTTATGGGCACAGAAAGATACCTCCAACACAGGATTTTTGAGAAATATGTTCACCCGACTGGAAGAAAGGCTGAAAGGAATAGATGAAAACAGAGGAGCTTATGACGAGCGCTCTTTCAAACGACTTGCCGACTGGAAACCCGGCTACAGCAACGCAACCTGTTTCACACCCATCAAACATTTATGGCTAAATGTGATCCGTAAAATAAAAGGAGGCAATGCCTTCCCCCTACTTTCTACTCCCACCCATACCCCGGCATACGTACAGGCTACCGAACTGGTACGCCGGCTTGCCGTATATCAGAAAGCAGAAACGAAACCCTGTCCATGGGATTTCCAGCTAGCTATTGCCCGATGTGCCATGGAAGACAAAGAAGAAGCCATCGCCACCGCCCGGCAACTGTTGCAAGATGAATACCTGCATCTCTTTCTGTTCCTGTTGGATGAAAACACGCTACCCGAACCGCCCTACAATCATCCAACCGCCTGGATGGCCGCCGGACTGGTAAAAGCACCGGAGACGGAATTCGAAGCATTCAAATCTTTCGCCTGTAACACATTACCTCACAACTATCTGACAGGAGACTACGAGTGGAAAGAGGTGAAACCCAAAGAGAAATCATACGAAACTGACAGGCGTCTGCTCCAACTCGAGTTCTACAAATGGCATACATATGCCGAATGCAACAGCCACCAGTTATGGCAGGAACATCTGATTATCAATAGTAAATATAACATGGATGATTCCTGTTACATGGAACCTCTGCTATGCTGTTTCCCCAACCGCCCGGAACCATTGATAGCCCAAATTATCACTTGCTACATGACTTTCGGCACTCCGCAGGAAGACAGCAAACGCACCCTCGCCTGTGCCTTGCGCATGTTGTTGTCTTTCCACTGCCCGCTCAAAGAGATGAGTTTGCTCCTACTAAGTGGTTCGCTGCTTTTTGTAGACAAAACAGTCCGTTCCTATGCAGCCGAATTATGGGTAGAAGGAATATCCACAGGAAGAATAAACAATCACCGGGTAGGAGAAATCCTGGCCCGCCTCATCCAGATGGAACTTGCTCCGCTAAAACGCTTCACCACCCAAGTGTACGAAAGCATGTACAAACGAAGTACTTTCCACAACCAGCAACTGAAAGCACTGCTCACAGAATTTATAGGCGGATTGCCAGACAAACCCGTTACCGGACTCAAACAACTGCTCGAACTTTATCTGGAGCTATTGACCATCAACCACAGCAAGGTTACAGACGAACAAATCCTGCAACGCCTACAAGAATGGGGCACAAACAGCAACCTGAAAAAAGTGACGACTTCACTCAACAACCTATAACAAATTCATGATTATGACCATAGAAGAACGCCTCAACGAGATAGTAGAAAAAGGACAAGGCGATGCCATCATCCCTTTTCTGCAAGGATTAACGCAGGAAGAACGAAAAACGCTTGTTCCCTGCCTTAACAAATTGGAAGAACACTACAATAAATTCGTGCAACTTAACGAGAACACATACGGTACACGCGGAACTCCCGAACAGCATCGTATCATCAATCTTACCGCCCTCGTCATCTATTCGCTAAAAGAATTCCGCAAACACGAATGGGGAATCTATACAGAACAGCTGAACGAATTGATTCCGTGGTATATTCCTTCCTGGCTCGACAGTTTCTTCAAAGAGGGTGAAAGCAGGGAATTTGGCGGTTTCTATGGAATGAATTACGAAACTCTGATGGATTGGATAGAACAGGGAGTACTCACCCTAACACCCTCTCCGCAAACCATCGCCGGTTATCTGGTGAACTACATGAACAATACCGATTTCCTGCAAAAGCGGGCAATCACACTCAAAGAACATATCTGGTATCTGTTCCAATACGATTGCGGACAAAACTGGACGGATAATCGTACAGGCGGACAGCCTTATTTCTCTTTCAGATACTTCGTAGAACACGGTCAACTAGATCGTATGCGTGTATTAAAAGAATCTCTGCTTGCCGTCAACCGGAATCTGAACAAAAACCTAAGCAGTTGGTTTGCAGGCATGTTTACCGCACTTAACCCCAGTACAGAAGAACAACTGACACTACAACCGGAAATATTTGCCGTTCTGTCCGCCCCTCACAGCCGTCCGGTAAATATCATACTCGGACTGCTGAAGAACTTATGCACTCACCCACAATTCCAGGCTGAAGAGTTTCTAAGTCAGACTTCCGTGCTTTTTGCTTCGGACGTGAAAGCGATTCACCAAAACACACTGGCAGTACTCCATAAGCTGGCAAAAGAAAGAAAAGAACATCGCGACACTATCTGTTGTGCAGCCGCACAAGGACTGATGAGCTGGGAAGAATCCACCCAAAGTAAGATAGTCAAACTTATTCAGACGTATGGAGAGACGGCATCTACTACATTAAAAGAGATACTTTCCATATATACGGAAACCATGTTGGCTAATACTAAAAAGGAGCTGAAAGCGTATTTGGAGAATAACGAGCCGGAAGATTCCGCCTCTTTCACGTATGAGCCAATACTCCCTATCATCCGTGAAGACAACCGGATACAGGAAATCACTTCCACTGAAGACCTGATATTTCTAGCCAGCCAAGTGCTCGACGTGAACGAGATCTATCACTTCGACCTGTTACTCGGAGCCTTAGTGGAATGGGACCGGCAACAGGAAGCAAAACAAATCTCTCAATGGACCCCTATTCTCCAACGTGCCTACAAATTGCTGATGAGCGGAGGAAGTTCCCGAAACGGTATATTAGACCAGTTAATGGCCACCTTCCTCCTTGACTATGCCAAACTGCTGATTAAACGTTTCCCTGAAGAAGCCCAAGAGTTAAACAACTTACATCTGAAAATGGTACAAAAAGACGAACTTCAAAAAGGCAAATGGGGGTATCGTAATCTGCAAAAACTCACCATTCGTGAAAAGACGAACAAAAAAATAAAGTTCCCCGTTCATAAGCAACTGTTATGCCGGACATTAGACCTTCTGGAAAGCAAGGAGAAACCTTTGCCCCTATTGTCCACTCCCACTCATACACCGATGTTTATCGCTCCGGAAACCCTGATAGAAAGGTTAAAACAATATCAGCAGGCAAATGCCGAACCGGACGATATGGATATGCAAACAGCACTTTCACGAGTGGCACTGGAAAGTTCGTCGCAAAAGCTTCCTCTGCTCCTCCGAAGTTTGAAAGGAGAATACCGACACCTGCTCACTTTTTTGCTGGGAGAAAAAGACGTACTCCCCCAAGCACCTTTCAATCATCCTTCCTGGTGGATGATGGCAGGATTAATGAAATCACCGGAAACAATCTATGCTGAATTTAAAGATTTCTCCTATAATAAAAGTCCACGTGAATTTCTGACCGGAAACTTTAAATGGAGAACCTATCAGTATACTGACTCGTACACGGATTATAACAAAAAAACGGTAGAATGGATTTGTTCAACTCTTACTTTCGATATTCCGGAAAGCGAGAACTCTCATGTCATCAATAAAGACAAATATAATGAAAGAGTCAGTTACTATTCATACGATCCGCATCCGTTACTGGTTGAAATGTACCCACAGATAGAACGTTTTGACGACATACAGAACGACTTGCCACGTTTGGCATGGTTAACTCCCAATATACCGGAGCCACTATTGGTATGGTGCATCCGCAGCGCCATATACGACCCGACGTTAAATGAGGTAAGGGAAGCAGGTATCACCCAAGCTGCCATTGAAGCGCTTCATCAGTTAAGGCATACATGGCACGAAGTGTCTTACCTGCTGGAAGCCACTTGCATGCTGGTAGCCGATAAAACTTCCCGTTCCTATGCTGCCGAAATCTGGATAGAGCGTGTAGGTCAAGGCTCCATAGACAGTGGACGCATAGGCAGTATCTTAGGTTCGCATCAACATACCGGCTGGGGACCGCTGAAAAGACTCACTGACCTGATACAGCAACAAATGATAAACGTCAGTCCGCTGCATAACCGGGAATTGGAGAAACTAATCGTGGCAATGTTGGCCGGACTTCCAGAAAAGCCTGTCAAAGACTTAAAGAAATTACTGGAAATATATGCGGAGCTGTTATCCATCAACCATAGCAAAGCCGAAGACGAACATGTTTTGCACCTGCTTGACGCATGGAAAGGAGTGGCCAATCTGAAGAAAGCAGCAGCTAATATCCAACGGTAAGAGAGGTAGCTTATTGGAGCTAAAGCCAAAAAGAAGTATCTTTGGCACACTAAATACAAAAGGTTGAATGATTATTCTAAAATATAGTTTAGCTATTTTCTGTTTACTGCTGACAGGATGCTCCTTCTTTTCCAGTCATAAGGAAAAGGAGAGCACTCCCCTCACGGAATACGAACAAACGACGGAGGATATACAACCACGCGAAGAATGTTCCACCGTTTCACCACCGGAGCGAAGCGAAATGGCTCTCTACATGGACTCATTAGGACTCGTCAATATAGCTGACCTGGATAGCAGTCTCGTTGTAAAACTGATGTATACACAGGCTGATAATTTCACAGGCGAAGTGCTTTACGACAACTTAACGGAAGCCTACCTGCATCCGGATGGGGCATACGCTCTGATAGAAGCACAAAAAGCCTTAAAGAGACTATACCCGTCTTATAGTCTTATCATTTACGATGCGGCACGTCCAATGTCGGTACAGAAAAAGATGTGGAACGTAGTGAAAGGAACGTCCAAATATAAATATGTCTCCAACCCCAACCGTGGAGGCGGGTTACACAACTACGGACTGGCAGTAGACATCAGTATCCAAGACTCTCTGGGACAGCCCCTACCGATGGGAACCAAAGTAGACCACTTAGGCATGGAAGCACACATCACAGACGAGATCGGATTGGTACATAATGGAAAAATGAGTGAAACAGAGCGTCAGAACCGATTACTGCTACGAAAAGTGATGAAAGAGGCCGGATTCCGTGCATTACCCAGCGAATGGTGGCATTTCAATTTTTGCAGCCGGGACGTAGCCAAACAGAAGTATAAGTTAATACCATAACCGACACTCAACAACCCCATAATCAGAGCTCGACGATTCATTGTAATATCCTATAACACAATAACACCATGATGCAAATCTCTCCTGAAACCCAACTTTTTATTCGCGAACATTCATCGGACGATGTACGTGTGCTGGCTTTACAAGCTAAAAAGTACCCAGATATAGATATGCCAACTGCCATCACCCAAATTGCAGGAAGGAAGGTAGCAGCCGAAAAGATTCCCTCATGGTGGGAGATCGAAAAGATATGGTATCCGAAACATCTGTCGCTGGAACAATGCTCTTCAGAAATCACCGCCCGCTACAAAGCACGTCTTTTGCAGGGAGATTCTCTGACCGACCTCACCGGCGGATTCGGCATTGACTGTTCTTTTCTTGCCACCGGATTCAAATCCGCCACTTACGTAGAACGTCAGGAGGAACTCTGCGAAATAGCAGCACATAACTTTCCCGTACTGAATCTAAACCATATAAACATAAAAAACGAAGATGGAGTAACCTACCTGCAAGCAATGTCCCCCGTAGACTGCCTTTTCCTCGACCCTGCGCGCCGCAATGAGCACGGCGGAAAAACGGTTGCCATCTCCGACTGCGAACCAAACGTAGCCGAACTGGAAGAGCTTTTACTTCAAAAGGCCAACCGGGTAATGATAAAACTCTCCCCCATGCTCGATCTTTCATTGGCACTGAAAGAACTGAAACAGACACAGGAAGTTCACATTCTGTCCGTCAACAACGAATGCAAGGAACTACTAATTCTACTCGGACAAACATCACCGGCAGAAATCTCCATTCATTGTGTGAACCTTTTCACAAAAGGAACTCAAAAAGAACAACACTTTGTATTCACCCGCGAACAGGAACAATGCAGCGAATGCACATATACGGATTCTTTAGAAACCTATCTTTACGAACCGAATGCCTCCCTTCTGAAAGCCGGTGCTTTCCGAAGCATTGCAGCAGCCTATCCTGTCCGCAAACTGCATCCCAATAGCCATCTTTATACTTCCGATACTTTCATTGAAAACTTCCCCGGAAGAATATTCCGTATTGTCAACCAGTGCAGTTTCAATAAAAAAGAAGTAAAGGAAAATCTGGCAGACCTGAAAAAAGCAAATGTGACTGTCCGTAACTTCCCCGCCACAGTAGCCGAACTCCGCAAACGAATCCATTTGGCTGAAGGAGGAGATACCTACTTATTTGCCAGTACATTAAATAATGGGCAAAAAGTTCTGATTCGCTGTGAGAAAGTCTGAACTATTTTCTATTTTTGCAAAAAAGAAACACAATCTAAACTAATCCAGATGAATCAAACACTCATAAAAGCGATTCTATTACTAATCGCATTCACCTTGTCCTGTCACACTCTACTTTTCTCACAGAGAGATTTTGAGCGACACGAGTTCTCTTTTCACGCGGGCTACGGTGTTATGTTCCATCACCCTCCTACACTCACGTTAAGTACCCATAGTTACCAACGTACACTCGCACAAGGCGTAAGCTGGGATGGACAATATAATTTCCGCCCTCTCAAACGTTTTGTCTTTGGAGGAATCTACTCCGGATTTTCTTCCAAAGGAAGTCATCCTGAAGGGAAGGACCATTTATGGGTTCATTTCATTGGTACTCAAATCGGAATGTGTAATGCCAACACCAAACATTGGCAAATCCGCGTAACAACTGGTCCCGGTGGAGTCATTCTACGGAACAACAGTGAGGTGTTCGGCAAAACACGGAAAGTGAAAGCCTTCACTATTGGTCTCCTGACCAATGCCAATCTTACCTATAAACTGAATCCCAATCTGGGAGTCAGTCTAGGAGTACAATATATGTATAGCGAACTGCTTAGAATTAGAACCCACTATCACGGAGAAAGGGTTATTGTAAAACTCGATGGCAATAATGATACCAACCTCACACGAATAAATTTCACTACGGGATTATCCTATTATTTCTAACATTCACTCAAAAAAAGCACTATGAAGAAATATATACTCATTCTTTTTTCCATCATCAGCTTTTGGAGCTGTACGGAAGATGAATCGATTGACATTACAGTTTTACCTTCTGTCACCACTACAGGTGCCAACACCTTTGGCTGTCTGATGGACGGATGGATTTATGTGGGAGGACGATACCTGAATTGGGGGCACTCGTATGTCTGGACGTATGATTCATTCCACTACTATCCGGAGGAGGACAAACTATCCGTCAATGTTTCCGTCAAACCTGACATCAACATACACTTCATCATTTTATCTCCCCAGGAAGGCAAAGAAGCAACTCTCACCGATATACGGTTCAAAGGAGAAGAACTGGAAGACGGAACAGCTTTTATAAGCCATTTCGACCCAGAATTGAATATTATCAGTGCAACCTTCGGCAACGGCAAACGTCTGACTAACGGACGTTTTGATATCCATTATACAACACAACAGCAATAATAACGGCGGTGACAGTAATAACTATTCAGATTTACTTTCTTCTCCCGCCTTATTGGAAGGATTGTTACTTTTCTGATATTCTTTGGGAGTGGTTGTCTCATTTCCATCCCGTACAGCCATATAGTGCGGCGACATAATTTCAATGCCGGCTTCATTAAATTTATCCTGAATATTCTGATGCAAATCCGAATAAATCTGTGCCATTTTATCTGCCTGTTTGATATAAGCATTAATTTGATAGACCGGATACCAGTCGCTCAAAGAAGTCTCTAACACAAACGGACGCGGATCATCCACCACTCCGGGAGTATTCAACGCAGCATCAATCAGTATCTGATTAACTTGTCGCCAGGGAATATCATAACCGATAGATACTTCCGAGTGAATAATCAGTCCATATTCACGTGCCGAAGTACTGTAGTTTACCGTATGAGACGACATGATAAATGAATTGGGAACAGTCACAACCTCATTTTTAGGAGTCCGAATACGTGTCACTAGAGGAGTCTTTTCAATGATATCTCCGGTGGTATCATTCAATTTGATCCGGTCACCCATCTTAAACGGACGCATATAAGTGATAACCAATCCAGCGATGATATTACCAATAACCGTACTTGATCCGAGCGAAACAATCAATCCGACAAATACCGAAATACCTTGGAACACTCCGGAATCGGAACCCGGGAGATAAGGATAAATCATCGCAATCATAAATGCATAGAGCAGGAAACGAGCGATATGGAAAGTCGGCATCGCCCAGTCCGGGTAGAAGCCGTTGATTTTGAGCCGTCCTGCTTCCACCTCACGTGCCAGATACAAGACGAGACGTACCAAGTATTTCACGGCATACCAGATAACGATGATAGTAAACAATTTGGGCACATAGTCGATAATACCCACAAAGATACCGCGAATCGGATTCCATATATATCCCAACAGTTGATATGCCAACCCTTCTGTCTGCGGGAAGATGATAAAAATCAATGGTACGGTAAACAGTAGTTGCAATCCCATCAGTATATACCGCCCGATACTGGACAGGAATACTAACAGGTTTGCCTGTTTCTGCGCATCCAGCAATTCATATCCCTGGATAGATACCGGTTTTATCTTCGTGTCTTTCAGACGCAAAATACGCGCTTTCAGTTTACGGAACAACCAGTTGGTCAAGCGGAACAGAAAATACTGTCCTACAATTACCAACACAAAATAGAGCACACGCTTTGCCATTCGCCAAAGTCCGTGCTCCGCTTTCATCTCATGCAGTTTGGCGACAACGTTCTGCTGTCTTTCTTTAGCCAGCGAATCACGAGAGACTCCTTCCCACAAGGCGTCCTGATCGGTAAGAGAAAGCAGTACTTTGCTGCCGTACATCAAATCGGAAACAATGTCCGAATGGTCAATAGCAACAGAATCGGGTTTCAGATTAAAACGTCTTCCTATTTCTTCGATCGCTGCACCGGTCATCTGTGCACGTTGCTGGGGAGTATATCCGCCACGTTTGGTGAAAAGGTAAAATAAGGTATCACCGTCCGCCACTACCGGCATGCCCTTAGTGAACTGCCGCAGGGAGTCGATACGCTGTCGCTGCTGTGCATATTTTACGGAGTCGGCGGTAGCCATCTGGAGCTTCATCTGCTCCATTTCCATCCGCATATTCGCCTCGTTGAGCCGGGCTTCTTCCAATGATTTCCGCATATTCACCAGATGGATAGAATCCGAATCCCGCTTCAAAGGAACATGTCCGCCCGTTATTGTATCTCCGGCAAATATCTTCTTAACCGCCTGTTCCAACTGTGCTTGCGCCCCGATTGCCAGGAAAGAAAAGAACAACACCAGTAACGACCGTTTTATTTTATTTATTTCCATACCTTATATCCCTTGATTATAATTAAGGTTAATCTAACTTTTCATAAAAAACAGAGCAAACATACGGATTGTTTTTGACATTACCATTTCCAAATTGATTATCTTTGCCACTAAAAGAGAAAAAGCATGAATATATTATTACTTATCGGGGGATTAATCCTCATTCTTCTAGGAGCTAACGGATTAACAGACGGTGCCGCCTCGGTAGTCAAGCGTTTCCGCATCCCTCCCATCGTGATCGGACTTACCATCGTTGCATTCGGTACTTCTGCCCCGGAACTGACGGTCAGTGTATCTTCTGCTCTCAAAGGAAGCGCGGATATTGCCATAGGCAACGTGGTGGGAAGTAACATTTTCAATACATTGATGATTGTAGGCTGCACGGCATTATTCGCCCCGATTGTCATCACCCGCAATACACTTAGAAAAGAGATTCCGCTCTGCATACTTTCTTCTATTGTCTTGCTGATTTGTGCCAATGATGTATTTTTGGATAAAGCTCCGGAGAATATCCTGAACAGGGTAGACGGCTTGTTGTTGCTTTGCTTCTTTGTCATTTTCATGGGCTACACTTTTGCCATCGCTTCCAAGCCGGTTACAATGGAACAACAAGCAGAACATCCGGTCATAGAAGAGGAAACAGAAATCAAATCACTGCCTTGGTGGCAATCCATTCTTTACATCATCGGAGGCTTGGCCGCCCTTATTTATGGAGGGCAGTTGTTTGTCGACGGTGCCACGGGCATCGCCCGCAACCTGGGTGTCAGCGAATCGATTATCGGACTGACACTGGTTGCAGGAGGGACTTCTCTTCCGGAACTGGCTACGTCTATCGTTGCCGCATTAAAGAAAAATCCGGAAATTGCCATTGGAAATGTGATTGGTAGTAACCTCTTCAATATATTCTTTGTACTGGGATGCAGCGCGAGCATCACTCCTCTCCATCTTAGTGGAATCACCAATTTTGACCTGTTTACATTAGTAGGTTCCGGTATTCTGCTTTGGTTATTCGGACTGTTTTTTGCCAAGAGAACAATTACAAGAATCGAAGGAGCGATTATGATACTTTGTTATGTGGCGTACACGGTAGTATTGATTTATAATACCTAAATAATATAACAAAACACCTGATATTCAGCTTCATTCCAAGTAAAATTTCCTTCTTCAAACATAGAAACTGGTACAATACGAATGTTTAATGATTTCTTCCCCTTAGTATACCTGACTGGAATTTCAAAATCATCTTCCAGCCAACGTTTATAAGGGTTACTATCAGCTACATACCATAAACGTTCTGTAACTTCTTCGCCATCAACAAAAACACGGGCTGCTTGTCGAGCATCGTTTTGATCGCTCAACCTACGCAAACGCACTCCTTCATTTTGAGAAGATATGTTCACTCTAAAATTACTAAAATTTTCAAACCGGACAATTTCTCCTACATATAAAATACTATCCTCATTTCCTTCAAAGAAACTTTCCAATTTTGTTCTTCGTACATTACCCATAGCTTTATAAGAGTGTTGCTTAATGGAATGCGAAGAACTTAAATCCAAGCTATCAGTCTTCACCAGTACATTTTTATCTTGACCATAATAAAATATAGTACCCGAATGTTCCAAATACTGATTATTATATTCTCCCGACTCTATACCAAACTTCAACTCTGAATAGAAAGGATAACTGTCGCCTATACAAAAACGAGTCATTGACCATGGGTTATCCGAAAGACCGTCATACCCTCCCATTGGATGCACTTCGGGCGGAGTCGGAAATCCCCAGCCATAACAAACATAACTTTCAGAACCGTCGCTCTCAACTTGTGGAGTCCGTTTGCCATCAATATATATACGAACATCCCCTTCACAAGAAATAATATGTGAGCGTTCGGCGTGACATGTAATATGGGCAGCAACCATCTTCCCTCTTCCTTGAATAGCAGCTATCGGACTATCTGTTCCTGCCACATATTTTCTCGTATAATATGGTGTATTACGAAAATACCCGGTATTAAATGTAGGATAAACCGACCGGGAAACTGCTATTTCAGAAAATCCCAAAGAAACAGGAACACCACTACGATTTTCAATTATTATCTTCGCATGCTTCCAATATGGCATTGGAAAATAATTATAAAACCAACCGTATGTGTTATATCCTGACAGCAGATAGTTGGTATCGTGAAAGCCCAAAGAATTACCTCCCAAACACGCCAAAGGACAAGAAATATCGGGTTGTTGATGAGCATCCCAAAACATATGAATCCATACATTCTGCAAGTGCTGCTCATTAATCTCCGGAAGATAAAATTTTAAAGAACCAATAGCTCCCTCTCCTTTTTCATCCAATAAAGTAATGGACTCGCCAGCATTGATCTTTTGTTCCGACTTACGATGATATGCCAATTGATCTTTACACAAAAGATTGCTTCCTTGTTTCTTCCATAATTGTATCAAAGTATCATAATTCTCCTTCCCGGTAAAGGTCTTGATACCATTGTCCGCATAAGTGTGGTATACAACATGTCCCCAACCTCCTTCACCTTTGGTTCTTTCATAACCTTCCAGTTTCACATCGGTAGTTACACGGCATCCCTTGTTAAACGGCATTGGAACAAAACTCCGTGCAACACGTATGGGCCCTCTTCCGTTATCAAACGGACCAATATAACTTTCAGCCAAAGGTTTTATAAAAGGTTCTTTTTCTCCGAATTCAGATAAACGCAAGCTAAAACGAGGTGTTTCTTCTCCATCAAAATAAAAACGGAAGAGCGGATCACTTGAACTCATATAGCGATGTTGTACAAGGTTATAAATGCATCCCGGACCATCAACATCAAATATTACCCACTCTCCACGTTGGTCCTGATAAAGACTCCAATCCCAGTCGGCATTCTTTCCTCTTTTATCAATGCTGCCTTCATAATGGACCGAAATTCCACGATCTAACAAGGGCAAAGATGCAATATCAACCATTCGTGATATACCATAAGATATACTATCGGTTTGCCAACCCAACCGTGATACAGAGACTATCGGACCAATTGCCGACAATGACACAACCCCGAAAACTACCAAACAAACTAAAAAAATACTTTTTTTCATAAGGTGATAAATATAAAATAAAACATGAATCTATCTATAAAATTTAATTCATAAAAGTACGGCAACTTATATAAGCATACAACCACTTTATTATCAAATCAATATACTATTTCGACCTTCAAGCCATCTGTTATCATATTTATTTTCCGGCTTAATCTTTTTTGTATATATATAATAAGGTAATATACTCTTGCCTTAAATAAATAGTAAGAAAAGTATCAGTATATGATAACAAAGCACTTTTTTACATATTTTTTTTGTGCTTACTTTGCAACGTCCATCTTATATGTTATACCTAATTTATTATGAAAATGAAGAAAGTCATTTTGTTTATCACCTTATTCTCCATGATATCATTATTCAGTTACAGTAAAGATCCTGTAAAACAATGGGGACAACTACAAGTAAAAGGTAATCAATTATGCAGCCAAACCGGAGACCCTATTGTATTAAGAGGGGTTAGTTATGGCTGGCACAACCTATGGCCCAGATTTTACAATAAGCAATCTGTGAAATGGTTGAAAAAAGATTGGAAATGTACCGTTTTACGTGCAGCAATGGGGACAGTTATTGAAGACAATTACATTGAAAATCCCGAATTTGCATTAAAATGCATGAATAAAGTGATTAAAGCAGCGATAAAAAATGACCTCTATATAATAATCGACTGGCATACTTATTATCCGCAAAAAGAAGAAGCGAAAGCATTTTTCTCGATGATGGCACAGAAATACGGAAAATATCCTCATATTATTTATGAAATATATAACGAACCCATGGAAGACAGTTGGGAAAGCGTGAAAGAATATGCAACTGATATTATCTCTGAAATACGCAAATATGATCCTGATAATATTATTCTTGTAGGCAGTCCACACTGGGATCAAGATTTACACCTGGTAGCAGAAAGTCCTTTAAAAGGATTCAATAATATAATGTATACCCTCCATTTCTATGCCGCCACTCATAAACAAGAGTTACGGGATAGAGCTGAAGCGGCATGGGAAAAAGGAATTCCCATTTTTGTTTCAGAATGTGCAGGAATGGAGTGTACTGGCGATGGGCCATTAAATATACCGGAATGGACCCGTTGGGTAGAATGGATGGAAAGTAAAAAGATCAGCTGGGTTAACTGGTCCATTTCAGACAAGAACGAAACTTGCTCTATGATTCTTCCGCGAGCAAACAAAAACGGAGGATGGGACGAGTCTTTAATAAAACCTGCAGGACGTCAAAGCCGTAAGTTTATCCGACAATACAACTCACATATTTATAAAAATAAAGAATGATAAAATAATATCAGTTTTAGGCAAATAACGTCAATAATTTACATTCCTTATTTACTAGCTTTGCATTAATAATAAATGTACGAGATTTTATACTAAAGTTAATTTTAAATTTGATAAAAATGAAAAAGAATCTCTTTTCTTTTCCCCGCTCAAAAGTGCGGATGCTAAAAGGATCAAAAGGAGTCTGGCTCTTTTTGATTATGTTCTGGATGATAAATACAGCTGCATCAGCAGCAGGTATTGAAATTAAAGGTACTGTAACAGACAGTAAAGGTGAACCTCTTCCCGGAGTTAATATTGTTGAGTTAGGAGTTAAAAAAAACAATGGTACCATCAGTGATTTAAATGGTAAATATACTATAACAGTAGAAAGCCAAAAATCTGTTCTTCAGTATACTTTTATCGGTTATAAAACAACAGAAGTCACTGTAGGAAACCGTAAAACAATCAATGTTTCACTCAAAGATGATACTCAATCTTTGGATGAAGTAGTAGTTATCGGCTATGGTACAATGAGGAAAAAAGATTTATCCGGAGCCGTTGCTTCTATTAAAAGTGATGACTTGATGCTTGGTAACCCGACCAGCATTTCCCAAGCCCTACAAGGTAAATTAGCTGGTGTACAAGTAAACCAGAGTGATGGTGCTCCCGGTTCAGGTGTAAGTATCACCATACGTGGTGCTAACTCATTCTCTACAAATTCACAACCACTTTACATTGTCGACGGTATTCCGTTTGAGGTAGGAGATACTCCAAGCAGTAAAGCCAACGAGGGCAACAACTCCACCACTAATCCTCTGTCATTGATCAACCCTAATGACATCGAATCAATCGACATTTTAAAGGATGCTTCTGCAACAGCCATTTACGGTTCTCGCGGAGCGAATGGTGTCGTATTGATTACCACTAAAAGAGGTCGTGCCGGAGACGCTAAAGTTGAGTTCTCGGCCAATTTCGGACTTTCCAAAATAGCCAAAATGGTTAAAATGCTGGATGCTTACACCTATGCTAATTATGTAAATGAGGGTGTAATCAATGGAGCTGCTTATGACAATCTTCCTTATTCATACCTTCCTTATCGTGGTAAATGGAACTACCGTCGCGACGAGAACGATAAAATCGTTCCCAATTCCGGTAAATACTATGCTTCACCGGAAGATTATCTCAATCCGGGTTATCGCGAAGACGAATACGGCAATAAAGAATGGGTAGAAGGCACCAACTGGATGGACGAGATCTTACAAGATGCATTAACACAGGAATACAATCTTAGTGTATCAGGAGGAAATGAAAAGAGCAACTATGCATTTTCAGGCAACTATACAGACCAGACAGGTATTATCAAGAATTCTGGTTATGAACGTTTTGCTGTTCGTGCCAACATCGGAAGCCATGTGAAACCTTGGTTAAATACGGGACTAAATATCAACTTCACCCGTTCGTTAACTAAGTTTGCCAAGTCAAATTCTTATGATTATAGTATCATCCGTTCTGCCATGCTTTATTTACCGACATTATATGTAGGAGACAAGACAGAAGATGATTCTTATGCATGGTTGTCAGCCAATCCACGTACATACGTTAATACAGCTAAAGATGAGCTGAAGTCAATCAATGTATTTACTTCTGCGTTTGCCGAGATTAAAATCCTCGACTGTTTGAAATTCCGTCAGAATCTAGGTATCAGTTATTCAGTAAACGATCGCGCAAGTTACTACAATCGTGAAACAGGAGAAGGTAAAGCATCCAACGGACGTGCTGGTAAAAGTGATAATTTCTGGCAAAACTTAACAGCAGAATCATTGATTACTTTCGATAAGACACTTAATAAGTTACATCATCTCAATGTAGTAGCCGGTTTCACTTACGAAAAATCGGACTGGGGTGGAAAAACAATGAATGCATCCAACTTCCCGACTGACATCACACAAGACTTCGATATGAGTCAGGCATTAAATATTGAAACACCGGCCAGCTATCGAGGACAAGCAGTTCTAGTCTCTTTATTAGGACGTGCCAACTACACATTCAAGGATCGTTATATTTTCACAGCATCATTCCGTCGTGACGGTTCAAGTCGTTTCGCTCCGGGAAATAAATTCGCGAACTTCGCTTCAGGAGCAGTAGCATGGACCATATCGGAAGAAGAACTCATCAAAAACCTGAATATATTCAGTAACTTAAAGTTGCGACTCAGCTACGGTCAAACTGGTAATCAAGCTATCAGCAGTTATCAGACTATCGCTTCACTTGCACCATCCAATTACCCTCTGGACGGAACATTAAGCAGCGGATTTGCAGGACAAACTTACAAAGGTCCTTTGAATGATAAACTCAAATGGGAAACAACCGATCAATATAATGTCGGACTCGACATGGGATTCTGGAATAACAGAATTAGTTTATCCGCTAACTATTATTACAAGAAAACCAATGACCTGCTACAAAATGTATCTATACCGAACAGTACTGGTTATACTACAATGTGGACGAATTTCGGCCATGTAAAAAACAAAGGACTTGAACTAACTGGTAAAATCATTGCATTAGATAAAAAAGACTGGAGCCTAGACTTCGACGGCAACATCTCTTTTAATAAAAATGAAATCGGAGGTTTAACAGCTGACCAATATGCTAACCAATTATGGTATAGTGCCAAAGAAGTATTTCTGCAAAGAAACGGACTACCTATCGGAACAATCTTCGGCTATATAGAAGACGGCTTCTATGATAATATAGCAGAAGTCCGTGCAGATCCAATATATGCTAAAGCATCTGATGATGAGGCTCGCAGAATGATCGGTGAAATCAAATATCTGGACAAAAACAATGACGGAAAAATAACGTCAGAAGACCGCGCCATCATCGGTGATACCAATCCTGATTTTATTTATGGTTTGAACGCCAATTTGCGATGGAAAAATCTGACTTTGGGATTGTTCTTCCAAGGAACTCATGGAAATGATATTTTTAACGGAAACTTGACTAATATCGGAATGAGCAGTATTGCAAACATCACTCAAGATGCTTATGATTCACGCTGGACACCAGAGAATGCAGCTAACGCCAGATGGCCCCGCGTCACTACTGCAATGACTCGTGACATGAAACTCTCCGATCGTTATGTAGAAGATGGTTCTTACTTCAGACTAAAAACAATCAACTTAAACTACAATTTCGGTTCAGTCATAAAAGGTATTAGCAATTTGTCTGTTTTCGGTACAGTAACAAACGTATTCACGATTACAGGTTATAGTTGGTTTGATCCGGATGTAAACGCCTTTGGTTCTGACGCTTCTAGAAGAGGAGTTGATATTTTCTCATACCCGAGCAGCAGAACATATTCAATAGGTTTTAAATTAACTTTATAATCTCAAGAAATGATGAAAAAGAAAAATATATTCATATATCTGATGGCATCCAGTCTCCTATTATCCGGAGCAGTAATGACATCATGCGAAAGTATGATCGAAGAAAAGCCTTTCGACTTCATTGTCCCTGAAGATGTTGAGGATTCTGATAATGGTGCCGACATGTGGGTAACAGGAGTATATAATACATTACACGAAGCCATGTTCAGATACGGTAGTTTCCCACGACCGCTGGACTATGACTGTGACTATATTTCCGGTGCAGTATGGCAGTTCAGCCAGTTTGGAAGTGGTAACTTCCAGGGAGGTGACGGACAGGCCGATGTACTTTGGACCGGAATGTACTCGTTGATTAACCGGGCAAATATAGCGGTCTCTGAAATCAATAAGATGCAGAATGTATCGGAAGAATTTAAAAAGAATGCATTAGGAGAATGTTATTTTCTTAAAGCATGGGCATATTTCTACTTGGTACGTGCTTATGGAGCTATCCCTATTTATTCGGTCAGTGTAAACGAATCCGGACAATATACTAACAATCCGCGTATTCCGATTGCACAAGTCTACACGGAAACAATCATACCTTTGCTTAAAGATGCTAAAGATATGATTTATAAAAACACAGATAATGGCTTTAAACCCGGAAGAGTCTGTGCTGCAACTGCAGCAGGTTTGTTAGCCAAAGTATATGCAACTATCGGTTCTGCTTCCATGTCTACCGGAGAACAAATAACAGTAAAAACCGGTGCACCGTTTGTTATGCAGAATGTAAATGGTACTATGACCAAAGTGTATACAGAACCTGTTCCGACAACATTCTCCAAGGATCAAGTTGCCGGTTACGAAAGCTTTTCTTCTCAAGAATATTACAGACTGGCCTACGAAGTTGCGGGAGATGTAATCGGAGGAGAATATGGGACACACAAACTTGAGGACTATGATTTGATTTGGTCTCCTTCCGGCAAAACTTGTAGTGAACACTTATTCGGTTTACAAACTAAATCCGGTGATGAATTATACGGTACACTATTCAGCTCGCACTACTGTGGCAGACTCAATGCAGCAGGAAACATAGACAATAGTTTAACGGTAGGATGTAGAAAACACTGGTATCTATTGTTTGAAGAAAAAGACTACCGCGTGGACAAAGGAGTGTTGCATTGTTGGATACGTCAGAACTCCGATACAAGTTGGGGTGGTGGTTCATACTATCCGAACTTCGGGAAATGGCAACGTATGGTTGAAGCCAAAGAGCCTCCGTTCGATAATCCTAAAGTAACCTCCGGATGGAGATGTGATGAAGCAGGTTCAGAACAGTTCTTTGCTTTCACCACTAAATATTCACAACAAATAGCCGATCAGACTCAACCTCGTACAGATGCCAATTACCCATTTTTACGTTATGCTGATGTTGTTCTAATTTTTGCAGAAGCAGCTAATGAATTAAATGGTCCGACAAAAGAATCGGTAGACGCTTTAAATGATGTCCGCACCCGTAGTAACGCAACAGGTAAAGAACTGGCAAACTTTACAGATAAAACCAGCCTGCGTTCTGCAATCCTTGAAGAACGTGCAATGGAATTAGCCTTGGAAGGCGATCGTCGTTGGGATTTAATACGTTGGGGAATTTATTTGCAGGCAATGAATGCTCTAGGCGGAATGGATGAAGCCAATAACGTAAAACAACGTTCCAGTAAACATCTGCTATTCCCGATTCCGACTCTTGAAATCCTGACGAACCAAGGAATTAATGAGAATAATCCTGGCTGGGATTAATCACTTATAACCATGTAATAAAACAGATTATGAAGAAAATAAAATATTTTGCAATAATCGCAGCATCCATATTTGCTTTAACATCCTGTACGGATATTGTTGAAGTCGACGATCTGAAAGCCAAAGAAAACAAACCGTCAACAGGTGCTCCGACTGTAGACAAAGTTGTTTTGGCAACAGATGCTGAATTTCCCATTGAGGGAGCGAATTTCGAACAAGTAGTACGAATTGAGGGAACAAATCTCGGAGACATCACCTCTCTAAAATTCAATGATATCGAAGTGGACAGCAAGGAGGTATATTCGACCTACGATATGCTTCTCGCACCTATTCCCCGTGCACTTCCTAAAGAAGTGACCAACACGATTTATATTACAACCAAACACGGAGAACTAAGTATTCCTTTTGTTGTTTCCATCCCTGATTTAACAATCAATGGACTCAAGAATGAATTTACCCAACCAGGAGATACGACAGTTATTACAGGTGACAACTTTGACCTTTACGGTATTACAATCGAAGAAGCAATTGTTAATCTAGGTAATTTACCGGTAAATGTAATCGATGCCACTCGTACAGAACTAACAATAGAAATCCCGGCAAATGCCACTCCGAAATCTACCCTTACTATAAAAGGAGCCAATATGGATGAAGCATACAAGCTCACATACATGGATCCGGGAGTATCTCAACTTTTTGATTTCAATAATTGGCCGGGAAGCGGTGCTTTTACACATTCCAGCCAATTCCCTGATGCCCCGAAAAATTTCTTATGTGACGGCACATTAGAAGGACAACCGGAACCATTAGTAGAAGGAGGAAAATATATTCGATTCAATAATTCCGTGAAAGCTTGGGGATGGATGGTTATGTGGGCCGGATATATTACTGTACCAGCAGAAGTAGCCGCAGATCTTTCATCATACGATTTAAGATTTGAAATCTGTACTGGAGCTAAATTCCCGATATCAGCCCAAGCGCGTATCATCTTAGGAGATTATGGATGGTATCCTTCCAAAGGAGGAATTCCGGTCAATACTTATGGCGGATGGCAAACAGTACGGATCAGTGCTGACACAGAATCATTGTTGCCCAGTTCCATCGATCCCAGTACCAACACAGCTTTCAAAATCATATTCTCTCCTGAATCTGCACAGGATTTTGATTTAAGTATGTGTAATTTCAGATTTGTTCATAAGTAAAAATAAAAAAGGGAACGCTTTAATATGGGCGTTCCCTCATAATCAAAAAGATTCGATTTATGCTAAAAGACTTATTTTCATTAGTAACGATTGTAGCACTTCTATTTTCATCTTGTTCCAAATCAGACGAAGAAGAAAATAGTGATGAGCCTCAACCAACCAAACAAACAGCTTATTTTGGAGTTAACCTGTCAGGAGCTGAATTTGGGAATGTGTATCCGGGGGTGGATGGTACCCACTATGGTTATCCCACAGAAAAAGATTTGGATTACTTTAAAGCCAAAGGCCTTTATCTGGTACGTTTTCCTTTTCGTTGGGAACGTATACAACCCACAATGAATGGGGAATTAAATGCAACAGAGCTGGCAAAAATGAAGAAATTCGTCAAAGCCGCTGAAGATAGAAACATACAGATACTTCTGGATATGCATAACTTTGGAAGATATTGTGTATATTGCGACGGTCAAAGTTCACAAAATAATCAATATGCAATCATTGGTAATGCACGATGCACTGTTGACAATTTCTGTGACGTATGGAAGAAACTGGCAAAAGAGTTTAAAGACTATAAAAATATCTGGGGTTACGACATCATGAATGAGCCCTACGAAATGCTGGCGTCGACACCATGGGTTAACATAGCCCAAGCCTGCATTAATGCCATCCGCACTATAGATACTAAAACGACCATCATAGTTAGCGGAGACGAATTCAGCTCTGCCAGACGATGGAAAGAATGCAGTGACAATCTGAAAACTCTTACAGATCCAAGTAATAACCTGATATTCCAGGCACATATATATTTCGATTCGGATTCTTCCGGAAACTATAATAAAGGATATGATGAAGATGGTGCAACCGTTCAAACAGGGGTGGCTCGTTTGAAACCTTTTGTTGACTGGCTGAAAGAAAATAATAAACGTGGATTCGTTGGTGAATATGGTATACCTGATACTGACGGCCGTTGGATGGATATTCTTGATGCAGCACTTAAATATCTACAAGAAAATGGAATAAACGGAACTTACTGGTCTGCCGGTCCACGATGGGGTGATTATCCCTTATCTGTCCAACCGACCAATAATTACACACAGGATCGTCCGCAATTAAGCACGCTCCTGAAATATAAAAGTACACAACAATAATCAGAATAAATACTGTCCATGAGAACTCGAATCATCACTATTATCACTTTACTGCTATCCACTCCAATGGTTATTGCACAAAAATCAATGGATGAGATAGACAGAGAAAGCTTTGCAGCAAAGCTATCTCCAATGGAAGTAAAAGGTATACAGATGACTGAAACAGGAAATATTCCTCTTGTCAGAGATACTCCTGCAAACATCTTTTTGGACGGAACCTGGCAACTGGCAGAAGGAGGAACTGAAAAAGAACGTTTACACACTATCTGGACAGATCAAATACCTGCCCGTGTGCCTGGTAGTATTCACACCGCATTAGTAGAAAATGGAATCATACCCGATCCATACATCGGACAGAATGACTCTATTGCAGAAAAACAATCTTACAAGACATGGTGGATGAAGCGGGAGTTCGAACTAGACTCCCCCTCATCTCACTCTATATTATCTTTTGGCGGAATCGCTAACAAATGTACAATATGGCTCAATGGAAAACTTTTGGGAACACACGAAGGTATGTTCGGAGGGCCCGATTTTTCAATAGGTAACTATTTAAAGAATAAAAATACTCTCATAGTAAAACTAGAAGCCATTCCTCAAATGTTTCTGGGCAACTGGCCTCCCAACGCAAATGAAAGTTGGAAATATACAGTTGTATTCAATTGCGTTTATGGATGGCATTATGCACAAATCCCATCATTAGGAATCTGGCGTAGTGTTCAATTAAAAGAACAAGCCGCAGTAGAAATAGAATCACCCTTCATCGCTACTCGTTCGCTCGATGGTCAAATGCGCTTAACTCTTGATCTGCATAAAAAATCATCTCCATTAAAAGGAGTATTATATGCAGAAGTATCTCCCAAGAACTTCAAAGGAATAACACAATATTATCGTTTCGACATAAATAGTCAGAAAAAACAGGAAACTTTATCTTTAGACTTTCAAATCAAAGATCCGCATCTTTGGTGGCCCAATGACAGAGGAGAACAATCACTATATGACCTCAACCTATTCTTCGTTCCACAAAAAGGGAAGACAGCCCATATAAAAACGTCGTTCGGTATACGGACTATTGAGATGAGACCATTAATTGATGGTGCTAAAGAAGATTATTATAACTGGACATTCGTCATCAATGGCAAGCCGATGTTCATAAAAGGAACAGGCTGGTGCACTATGGATGCATTAATGGACTTCTCAAGAAATAAATACGAGCATTTGCTCCAGATAGCCCAAAGCCAGCACATACAAATGTTAAGAGCCTGGGGAGGAGGAATGCCCGAAACCGATGATTTTTACGAATTATGCGATAAATATGGTATTTTAGTCATGCAAGAATGGCCAACGGCCTGGAATAGCCATAACACGCAACCGTACACTATCCTGCAAGAAACAGTGGAAAGAAATACCAAACGATTAAGAAATCACCCTTCTCTTATTATGTGGGGAGCAGGGAATGAATCAGATAAACCATTCGGACCTGCAATTGACATGATGGGACGACTTAGTATAGAACTTGACGGAACACGTCCCTTCCATCGTGGGGAAGCCTGGGGAGGCAGCCTGCACAATTACAACTGCTGGTGGGACGATGCTCATCTTAATCACAATTTGAATATGACCGCTCCTTTTTGGGGAGAATTTGGGATAGCATCATTGCCTCACATCGAGACAGTGCGTAGATATTTGGACGAGGAAAAAGAAGTGTGGCCTCCCCAAAGGAGCGGTAATTTCACGCACCACACTCCTATCTTCGGAACGATGAGAGAAATGGAGAAACTTACTCAATATTCCGGTTATTTTATGCCGAAGGACTCGCTGGCTTCTTTCATACTCGGGTCACAGTTAGCACAAGTAGTAGGAGTGCGCCATACATTAGAACGGGCACGCACATTATGGCCTCATACTACCGGAGCACTTTATTATAAGATGAACGATAACTATCCTGGTGTATCATGGTCATGTGTAGACTATTATGGTATCATAAAACCCGTTCACTATTTTGTGCAAAAGTCTTTTGCCCCGTTAGCAGCAGTCATGCTATTTGACCGCAGCAACCTTGCCAGTCAAGAAGTCAGTCTTCCTGTCTATCTACTTGATGACTGCCAAACATTAGAGAAAGAACCTTATCAAGTCAAAGTGTCTATATACAATGCATTACTAGATACTGTTGCCACCCATACTTTCAACGGTATCGGCGATGATAATGTCGTCAAAAAACTAGGAGAAATAAATCTGAATAGAGAACAAACCAAATCGACCATGCTATTCTTTGTTCTGGACATAATCAAAGATAACAAAAACATATATCGGAATTATTACTTTACCAATTACGAAGTACGTCCGGGCTCCATCGTATCAATGCCCCAAACAGAAATTAAAATGGAACGCACAGGTAATATGGTGACTTTAACAAATACAGGAAAGCACCCTGCTATCGGAGTACACGTAGAAGTACCAGAAAAAATGGACCAACTTATCGTTTCGGAGAACTATATATGGCTTAACCCACAGGAATCAAAAATATTAAAAATAAATTTGGAATCTCCAGTTATTGTAAAAGGCTGGAATCTTCAATCACCCTATTAAACAGAACATTATGAAAAAAGTTTTTATTTCGGCTTTTCTACTACTTAGCCTTCTTACTCTAAATGGATGTAAAAGTAATCAACCTCCGGTAAAAGAGACAGGTGAACCTTACGGAGTAAACTTGGCATGCGCGGACTTCGGTTCATCTTTCCCCGGTGAGTATAATAAAGACTATACCTACCCGACAGATCAAGACCTCGAATATTGGCAAAAGAAAGGGCTGAAACTTATCCGGTTACCATTCAAATGGGAACGGCTACAACTTGACTTAAAAGGACCGCTAAACCAGCATGACCTCAATAAAATGAAAGAATTGGTCAGAGCAGCAGAGAAACGCGATATGGTGGTTATTCTTGACTTACATAATTACTGTCGCCGCTTCATGAACAACGAACATACCCTCATTGGAAACAATGAATTAACAATCGAAGACCTGGCTTCTTTCTGGCAAGCTATCGCTAAAGAATTCTCCACTTTTAAAAACATATATGGTTACGGGCTAATGAACGAACCACATGATCTGGCCCCGGAAACCAAGTGGTTCGACATGGCACAAGCGTCCATCAATGCCATACGAGAAGTCGACACAAATACGCTTATTATGGTAGGCGGCAACGACTGGTCATCAGCAGAGCGTTGGATCGAGCAGAGTGATACACTCAAATTCTTAAAAGACCCGGCTAATAACCTTGCTTTTGAAGCTCATGTATATTTTGACAAGGATGCATCCGGTACGTACAAATATTCATACGAAGAGGAAGAATGTTATCCGGAGAAAGGAATCGACCGGGTAAAACCATTTGTAGAATGGATTAAACAGAATAAATTCCATGGTTTTATCGGAGAATATGGAATCCCCGACAATGATCCCCGTTGGAATGAAACCCTCGACTTATTCTTGGGATATTTACAAGAAAATGGAATCAATGGTACATATTGGGCTGCGGGTCCGTGGTGGGATACCTATTTCATGGCAATCACCCCCAAAGACGGAAAAGACAGACCGCAAATGCCTATCATTGAGAAATATACAAGTACCTTAAAAAAATAGAATTATGTTCAAACGATTCTCCATCTGCTATATTTTATTCATGTTTTATTTAACTGGAATTTCTGCTCAAGAAGACCGGTGGACAGGAAATGCCACGAATCTATCCAAAGGAAACTTAAGGGTAAATTCTTCAGGACGTTACCTAGAATACAGTGACGGAACTCCTTTTCTCTACATGGGAGATACAGCATGGGAACTCATCAGCCGCTTAAATGACAAAGAGACTGAACTATATTTGGAGAATCGCAGAGAAAAAGGATTTACCGTCATACAAACGGTAATCCTGGATGAATTAGATGATATGGATGTTTCATCTAACGGAGAACCTAAGTTAATTGACGGCAATATTGACAAGCCCGCTCCCGGCTATTTCACTCATGTAGACAAAGTTATTTCTCTGGCAGCAGCCAAAGGTTTATACATAGCTCTACTACCAACCTGGGGAGATAAGGTAGACAAACAATGGGGAAAAGGACCGGAGATTTTTACACCGGAAAATGCATATAGATACGGCAAATGGTTAGGAGAACGCTATCTGAACGCACCCAATCTGATATGGATAATAGGAGGTGATCGAAGTGGAGACGGAAAAAACTTTGCCATTTGGAATGCATTAGCAACCGGTATTAAAAGTGTAGACAAAAACCATTTGATGACCTATCATCCTCATGGAGAGCACTCATCCTCGTTCTGGTTTCACAATGCTTCGTGGCTGGATTTTAATATGTGTCAATCCGGACACGCACAACAAGATTTCGCAATCTATCAACGTCTGCTTTTGCCCGATTTAAAAAAGGAACCACACAAGCCATGCATGGACGGAGAACCCCGATATGAAAATATTCCGATCAATTTCAAAAAAGAAAATGGAAGATTTGGAGATGATGATATCCGCCATACACTTTACCAAAGTATGTTCAGCGGAGCTTGTGGATATACATACGGCTGTAATGATATATGGCAGATGTTTGATACCGGACGTGAGCCTAAATGTGACGCCGACACTCCATGGTACCAATCAATGGATAAACAAGGAGCCTGGGATTTAATTCACTTTCGCAGATTATGGGAGAAATTTGATTTTACTCAAGGAAAAAACCTACAAACCATCTTTGGCGATGTACCTTTAGAAAATAAAAACTACCCTGTAGCATTCGGCAATAAAGACTATTTATTAGTATATTTTCCACAAGGTGGAGAGAGAACCATTTATTTGCCTTCAATGAATACGCCCAAACGGTCTCTAAAGTGGATGAATCCTCGCAATGGAAAAATCACATTCTATCAATATACAACAACAGATACCATTCCCATATCCTCTCCCACAAAAGGAAAAGGAAATGACTGGGTTTTAATTATAAAATAATTAACCGAAAAAAATAACAATAGAATATGAAAAGTAATAGATTAGAAGAACTAACACAAAATTATGAAGCTCTTATCAACCGAAAAAATGAGATATGCAGCAATAGCAACGGTATATACAAACGTTACTACTACCCTGTATTAACAGCAGAACATGCACCACTCATCTGGAAATATGATTTTGATGAAAAACAAAATCCATTCATGGAAGAAAGAATTGGCATCAATGCTGTAATGAATACGGGAGCCATCAAAATCAATCATAAATACTATCTTGTGGCGCGCGTTGAAGGAGCAGACCGAAAATCATTCTTTGCAGTAGCAGAGAGTAATAGTCCTGTAGACGGATTTCGTTTCTGGGATTATCCGATAGAAATGCCGGAGACAGACATTCCCGATACCAATATGTATGATATGCGCCTGACCGCACATGAAGATGGCTGGATTTATGGTATTTTTTGTGCGGAACGCAAAGATGCAAACGCTCCAGCCGGTGATTTGTCTTCCGCAGTAGCCGTAGCAGGTATTGCACGAACAAAAGATCTGAAAACATGGCAACGCTTGCCGGACCTAAAATCTCCGAGCCAGCAACGCAACGTAGTGCTTCATCCGGAATTTGTGAACGGGAAGTACGCACTGTATACCCGTCCCCAAGATGGTTTCATTGACGCCGGCAATGGAGAAGGTATCGGATGGGCACTCATCGATGATATCTGTCATGCAGAAATAAAAGAGGAAAAGATCATCAATAAACGGTTTTATCATACGATCAAGGAAGTGAAAAACGGAGAAGGGCCACACCCTATTAAAACCCCACAAGGATGGTTACATCTGGCACATGGTGTAAGAGGATGCGCAGCCGGACTACGCTATGTATTATACTTATATATGACTTCCTTAGAAGATCCGACACAGATTATTGCCGAGCCTGCAGGTTATTTCATGGCCCCCATTGGAGAGGAAAGAATCGGTGATGTATCGAATGTATTATTCTCAAACGGATGGATTGAAGATGATAATGGAAAGGTTTATATCTATTATGCGTCTTCAGACACCCGTCTTCATGTAGCCGAATCAACAGTAAGCCAGCTTGTAGATTATTGTCTGCACACACCAACCGACGGTTTCCGTTCTATAGAATCTGTGAAGCGGATCATTACTATGGTAAACCACAATAAACAATACCTGAAACAATAAATACATCACCATGGAAAACATAAAACTAAGAGAAAAAATCGGGTATGGATTAGGAGATGCTGCTTCTTCCATGTTTTGGAAGTTATTCACAATGTATCTGCTATTCTTCTACACAGACGTGGTAGGTATCTCTTCGGCAGTGGTAGGAACAATGTTCCTTATCACACGCATTTGGGACACTTTCCTCGATCCGTTTGTCGGAATATTAGGCGACCGGACAAACTCACGCTGGGGTAAATTCCGCCCCTACCTACTATGGATAGCCATACCATTCGGCATCTGTGGTATACTGACCTTCTCATCTTTTGGAGATAACATGACTACCAAAATAATATTTGCCTATGCCACATATACCCTTATGATGATGGTATATTCATTAATCAATGTTCCGTACGCATCTCTATTAGGAGTAATGTCTGCCAATCCACAAGTACGCACAGAGTTCTCCTCCTACCGCATGACATTTGCTTTTGGAGGAAGTATTCTGGTACTATTCCTCATTGAGCCACTGGTTGATATATTCAGTAAAATGAAGATAACGGAAAATATACCTGACATCGCTTTCGGCTGGCAGATGGCTGCAGTCGTATTTGCGATTATGGCTAGTGGAATGTTCTTATTAACTTTTCTATGGACAAAAGAAAGAGTGCAGCCCATAAAAGAAGAAAAAGGATCACTGAAAGAAGATCTGAAAGATCTGGGCAGAAACAAACCCTGGTGGATTCTTTTATGCGCAGGAATCATGGCATTAGTGTTCAATTCTCTTCGTGACGGTTCTGCTGTATTCTATTTCAAATATTATGTAGACAGCTCCGATACATTCTCTTTCTCATTCATGAATAGTGCCATTACTCTAATCACGATCTACTTGGTATTAGGACAAGCCGCCAATATCCTCGGAATCATGTTTGTGCCATCACTCACCAAAAGAATCGGTAAAAAGAAAACTTATTTTGTAGCAATGGTTGGCGCTACCATTCTAAGTGTTTTATTCTACTTCCTTCCTAAAGATTTTATCTGGGGAATTCTTTGTTTACAGGTCTTAATAAGTATCTGTGCGGGTATTATTTCTCCTTTATTATGGTCTATGTATGCAGATATATCAGACTATTCCGAATGGAAAACCGGAAGACGGGCAACCGGCCTGATATTCTCTTCTTCGTCCATGTCTCAAAAGTTCGGTTGGACAATCGGAGGTGCTTTGACCGGATGGCTACTGGCCTATTTCGGTTTCAAAGCAAATGTAATCCAATCCGACTTTGCTCAAACCGGCATTTGTATGATGATGAGTATCTTCCCGGCAATTGCCACCATGCTATCAGCATTCTTCATTTCACGTTATCCGTTAAATGAAAAAAGATTATATGAAATATCAACAGAACTCGAAGAGAGAAGAAAAAAGTAAATTCATCACTAACCAACTAACCAATATGGCTCATATTCCAATTCGGTCCTATTTATATTTACTATTGGGCACAACCCTATTCTCATGTGTACCTCAAGAGCTAAAACCGCCATTTGAATTAAAATGTGAGAATATACCCGTTCCTGTAGGAGTAGATACTCAAACTCCCAGACTCTCCTGGAAACTTCCGCTGCTAGAGGAAGATAGTATCAACAGAGTTGAAATATGGCTATCAACAGACAGTACTCAATTATCAGGCAGACAGTCCGGTTATTGGAACAAATCCATCATAGGAGCTCCCATAAGAGTCTCCTATGATGGACAACCATTAGATTCATATACAACATATTATTGGAAAATAGGCTATCAAACCTCTTCCAAACAGAAAACTACATTTTCTCCAATATCCTCCTTCACAACAGGATGTTTATCACCCGACAACTGGAAAGGGAAATGGATTACTGACAAACATGACATCACATACCGTCCGGCACCCTATTATAGAAAGAGCTTCCAATTAGACAAAACAATCGAGCAAGCCTTACTCACTATTGCATCGGCAGGCCTGCATGAGCTCTCTATCAACGGGCAACGGGCAGGAAATCATTTCCTTGACCCTATGTATACACATTTCGACAAACGTATACTATCAGTCACTCATGATGTTACGTCATTACTATCTCTGGGTGAAAATGTAATAGGAGTACAACTGGGGAACGGCTGGTATAATCATCAATCCACAGCAGTATGGTTTTTCGACAAGGCTTCATGGAGAAACCGCCCTAAATTCACAGCACAACTCCATCTGCGTTACACAGATGGAACAACAGAATATCTGGGTACTGACTCAACCTGGCAAACAACTGACAGCCCGGTTATTTTCAACAGCATCTATACAGCCGAGCATTATGATGCACAGAAAGAATTAGCAGGCTGGGACTCCCCCGGATTCAACGCTACCGGATGGTATCATGCACAAGAAACCGAATCGCCTACGGAAACGATCAAATCACAAGTTATGTATCCGATTCGTGAAACGGCCCGCTATACAGCAACTCAATGCAAAAAAATAAATGACAGCTGCTACGTCTATCATTTCCCCCAAAACATTGCAGGTGTCACCGAGCTAAAAGTGAAAGGGAAAAAAGGAACAAAACTGCGCCTGAAACATGGGGAACTTTTAGACAAAAACGGTATGGTAAACATGGCAAATATAGATTATCACTACCGGCCGACAGACGACAGCGATCCTTTTCAAACAGACATCGTCATACTTAGCGGAAAGCAAGATAGATTCATGCCCAAATTCAACTACAAAGGTTTTCAGTTTGTAGAAGTCTCATCATCTACCCCTATTCAATTATCCGACGAAAATCTTATTGCAGTAGAAATGCACAGTGATGTTCCGGCCATCGGCTACTGGTCTTCGTCATCCGAGCTGCTAAACAAAATATGGAAAGCCACTAACAGTTCCTATTTAGCCAACTTGTTCGGTTACCCGACTGACTGCCCTCAACGGGAAAAGAATGGCTGGACAGGAGATGCACATATTGCCATAGAAACAGGATTATACAATTTCGATGGTATCTCTATATATGAGAAATGGATGAACGACTTTTGTGATGAACAAAAAGACAACGGAGTCCTCCCATGTATCATCCCAACTTCTGTATGGGGCTATGATTGGGCCAACGGGGTCGACTGGACGAGTGCTGTCACCATTATCCCCTGGGAAATTTATCGATTTTACGGAGATACCACATTACTCCGCCGCATGTACGGACCAATCAAAAAATATGTCTCCTATATAGAATCCATATCAACCAATCATCTTACAGACTGGGGACTGGGCGACTGGGTACCTGTACGCTCAAAAAGCAATATAACCTTGACTTCCTCTATCTATTATTATACGGACGTCTGTATTCTAGCCAAAGCAGCCAGACTTTTCGGATATGCCGAAGATGCCTCCTATTATAACACGCTGGCACAAAAAATAAAAGAGGCTATCAACACCAGTTTTCTCAATAAGGAAACAGGAATATATGCAGAGGGAACACAGACAGAACTTGCCATGCCATTATACTGGGGAATCGTTCCGGAAGAAGATAAAAAGAAAGTTGCTGCCAGACTACATGAATTGGTAGAAAAAGACGATTATCATCTGGACGTCGGTTTATTAGGAAGCAAGGCCCTACTTTCCGCCCTGTCAGATAACGGATATGCGGAAACAGCTTACAAAGTCGCATCACAAGACACCTATCCTTCCTGGGGGTACTGGATCAAACAAGGTGCTACAACTCTACATGAAAATTGGCGGACAGATGTCGTTATCGACAACTCATATAACCATATTATGTTCGGAGAAATAGGAGCATGGCTATACAAAGGACTGGGAGGAATTCAGATAGATGAAAAACATCCCGGATTCAAGCATATTTTGCTAAAACCTTTCTTTCCGGCAGACATGAATGAACTTACCATACGCTATAATACTCCCTATGGCTGGTTAAATATCAACTGGGTTCGTCAAACTAATGACTGCATCCGTTATACAATCGATATTCCGGCAGGCACTTCTGCAACATTTGTTCCTTTTACAATGCCAGAACCCCAAAAATCTATAACTTTACAAGCCGGAAAACATTCACTTGAACTTGATTTTATTCACCAATTAATCAATCAACGATAACTATGTACAAAAGAATCACCTTATTCACATTCATTTGCCTGCTCGCTTTAGCAGGAATAGCCCAAAATAAAGACACTTATACCATTTTATTATCCGGAGCATCTTTTGCCGAACCTAACAATAAGTGGTTTGAAATGGGATGTCGTGCCCTTCACGCCATCCCCATCAATCGGGCTGTAAGTGCAGAATCTATTGCTCACACTGCAAATAAAATGCTGGACGGCACTCTCTATACCCCGGAAGAGTTCGATAACATTGATGTATTCGTCTTGATGCAAGTACATGAAAAAGACGTATATAACGAAGCAAACTTAAAAGAGAACTACAAGGATTATAAAACTCCTTTTGATGCTTCCGACTATGCCGTTTGCTATGATTATGTCATCAAGCGCTACATATCAGACTGTTATAACCAGAAATTTAATCCAAAATCCAGATATTATAACACTCCTTATGGGAAACCTGCTTCTATTGTCTTATGTACTCATTGGCATGACAGTCGTCCGATATTCAACACTTCGGTCCGAAAACTGGCAGAAAAATGGGGATTCCCAGTAGTTGAATTCGACAGATACATCGGATTCTCCAAAAACCAGAAACATCCGGTTACAGGAAAACAATATAGCCTAATTTACACTGGGGATTCACAAGAGACTCATGGAGAAGTATTTGGATGGCATCCGCCACATGGAGAACATTCATTTATTCAACAGCGCATGGCTGCAATCTTTGCCGATACGCTTCGTAAGATATTGCTTCCCAAAGAATATATTAATGAATAATCACCAAATACTCATCGGATGAAAAAACTTCTATCATTAACAGTTTGCTTGCTATTTGTCCTATCACAAATAATGGCACAGCTTTCCGTACCTTCTTTCTTTTCAGACCACATGGTGCTGCAACGTGAGAAGCCAATCAATATATGGGGAACTGCCAATGCCGGTGAGCGAATTAGCGTAACATTAGGAAATGCTCAAAAGAGTACCCGAACCGATAAAAATGGGAAATGGTCAGTCAGCCTGCCCCCTATGCAAGCCGGTGGACCGTATACTCTAAATGTAAAAAGCCTCAAGCAGACTTTATCATTTACAGATATTTTAATCGGTGAAGTATGGATTTGTAGCGGACAGTCAAATATGGAGTTTCGTCTGCGTAGCGCTAATCATGCTACCGAAGAAGTCGCAGCTGCCAATTACCCTCAAATCCGTTCATTCAACGTAATTCAAGAAATGGGACACACTCCTAAAACCAACTTAAAAGGTAAATGGGAAGTATGTTCACCCGCCTCCGCTTCTAATTTTTCAGCTGTCGGCTATTTCTTTGCGCGTGAATTATACCAAAAACTCAATATTCCTATCGGATTCATCAACTCCTCATGGGGTGGTACGGACATCGAAACTTGGATGAGCATGGAAGTGATAGAGCATTTCCCGAAATATGAAAAATCATTAGCCCGTATGCGCTCTTCTGAATTCGAAGAATACATCAAGCACAGTGACAAAGTCAAAAAAGAATTCGAACAAGCCATCATAAACGAACCGGGAGAAAAAGAGAAATGGTATTTAGAAAACACCCCTACAGAAAACTGGAAGGAACATATTGTTCCGTCATTATGGTCAAATGAAGAGTTATCCGGTATAGATGGAGTTGTATGGTTTACTTATCAGTTTTCCATACCGGCCAACTGTTTAGGACAGGATGCAGAATTGAGTCTCGGTACTATCGATGACGATGACATTACCTGGGTTAACGGACATGAAGTAGGACGAACGGTAGGATATGACCTGAAACGTTTATACAAGATCCCGGCAGAAGTATTAAAGGAACAGAATACCATCACTATTAAAATATCCGACTATCGTGGAGGAGGTGGTCTATATGGTCCTAAAGATGAAGTATACCTGAAAATCAACAACCGAATTTTCCCTTTGTGTGATAATTGGAAGTATAAAGTTGCAGTATCGAGTGCACAATATGATTATGTAGAATATGGTCCTAACGCTTTTCCTTCTTTGCTGTTCAACGCAATGATTCATCCGCTGGTAGGTTTGGGGATGAAAGGGGTAATCTGGTATCAGGGAGAAAACAATGCCGCCCGCGCCAACGAATACATTGATTTATTTCCGGCTTTAATTAAAGACTGGAGAAGCAGATGGAATAACGAATTCCCATTTTATTGGGTTCAATTAGCAAACTTCATGTCTCCGGCCAAGCAGCCTTCCGAAAGTCATTGGGCAAACCTGCGGGATACACAGTCGAAGACACTGGCCTTACCACATACAGGACAGGCCGTCATTATAGACATCGGTGAAGAAAATGACATACATCCCCGCAACAAACAAGATGTAGGTAAACGACTTGCTTTGCATGCTCTCCACAATGATTACGGATATAACTCTATTGTTTGCACCGGCCCGATATTCCAGTCGGTAAAAAGAATCGGAGATGCACTGGAGATCACCTTTAACGCTTGTGACGAGCAACTAGTAGCTCGTAATAAATATGGCTATTTATCAGGATTCGCCATTGCCGGCGCAGATGGAAAATACCAATGGGCACAGGCTAAAATCGAAAACAATAAAGTAATAGTATGGAATAAGGAAATACAGCAACCGGTCTCTGTACGATATGCTTGGGGAGATAATCCCGATGATGCTAACTTATACAACGCAGCCGGTTTACCTGCCTCGCCTTTCGAAGGACACATCAGCCAATAAACGGCCTACAAAAACAGAAAAAGAATACCGGCAATGAATGTATGATCATCATTTCCGGTATTTTTCATATTTACAGTCCACTCCCTAATCGTCCAGAGACGATATTTTCTCTTTCCGGCGCGTTGTAATTTAAAGATTATCACGTATCTTTGCCTGCTCAAATCATAAATACGAGATATGGCTATTACAATCAA
>CDYU01002862.1_pt1 | contig 66186 bp, 61 predicted proteins | sample 480701 | NCBI WGS metagenome assembly CDYU01 (sample SAMEA3182105, study PRJEB8094) | gut metagenome | biome: human; feature: gut; material: Stool; isolation source: human stools | place: Canada | collected 2013-02-26 | reverse complement strand
CGGCAGCGCGGAAAATAAGCAGTGCTGCGGACGGTAACGGACGTAGCCTGCTGATACGCGGCATACGAGCGGTTGCCGCGCCAGCGGCGAGCGAGCTGCCATCCGGCATTTTTTGCGCTGCGCGGCAGCGCGGAAAATAAGCAGTGCTGCGGACGGTAACGGACGCAGCCTGCTGATACGCGGCATACGAGCGGTTGCCGCGCCAGCGGCGAGCGAGCTGCCATCCGGCATTTTTTGCGCTGCACGGCAGCGTGGAAAATAAGCAGTGCTGCGGACGGTAACGGACGCAGCCTGCTGATACATGGCATACGAGCGGTTGCCGCGCCAGCGGCGAGCGAGCTGCCATCCGGCATTTTTTGCGCTGCACGGCAGCGCGGAAAATAAGCAGTGCTGCGGACGGTAACAACAAAAAGGGGTATTCTCTTTCCGAAAGAGAATACCCCTTTTCGGCACGAAGGCGCGCCGGTCCGGAGGCTCCCGCCTCCGGCAGGACGGTCTGCCGGAGGACGTCACGCAAATAAATCCGCATCGGTCAGGCACACAGGGGGCGCTGAATATGGTCGAGTCAAAAATCTACATTGGGCTGAACGATCTGTCGACGAACACACAGCTCTTTGAAAACGAAAAGTATATCAGGGTGCTTCGTAATGTATGCTATTCCTACAAAGTACCTTTTTCCTTTCAGGTGCAGGAGGGCGGGTATATTTACGAAAGCGGAGAATACGCCCGGGAGACCAGTCTGGTCCTCACCCTGATCGACGTTGACAAGACCGTTGTGAATGACATTGCCAAGGACCTGTGCGCTTTCTTCCATCAGGAGTCTGTTCTGGTCACCGAAAGTCATCTGCAGGCACATTTCGTTCGCGAAACATTGGAATGCGGCGGTGAGGAAACCCTGTGAGGTGATCGGGCAAGTCAGGATCATTGGAGGGTATGAATGAATCAGCACGGGATTTTTAAAAAGTGGCTTTGGGCCGGAGTGATGGGAATTTTAACCATTCTGCTCTGCCTGATCGTTTCCGATGATTTATTGGGACTAAATTCCCCTCCCGCACGGAGTCAGATGGGGCATTATGTTTTCTGGGTAAGCCTGATCGGTTTGCCGTTGTTATTTTACAAGTTCGTTTCTTGGCGGTATACATTGCTGAATATCCCCCTTTATTTTTTGCTGTACTTTCCTGTCTATGAGCTGTGCGGCCTTAAACATACCCATTTATTTCTCCAAACAGGTGGATTTATCAGTTTTCCGGTATGGTTCGGAGCAGCATTGGTCACTGCCTGTTTTTGGGGGATACAAAGCCTTGTATATCTGATCTGCCATATCGCTCTTCATTTATTGAAAAAGCAACAATAGCTTTCCATTCACTGCAGCCCCGCCGCGCCGTGCGCGGCAAATTTCCCCGCGCCGCAGGCGCGAAAGGAGGCACCCCATGTCCTTTACCGAGCACAACGTCAACGGCGTGATCTTCGACACCGCCGGCACGCTCTCCGTCGGCGGCGTGCGCCACGCCTTCACCACCCGTCACGGCGGCGTGAGTCCCGCGCCGTTCGACTCGCTCAACCTTGCGAGCAACCGCGGCGACCGTGAGGAGAACATCCTCGAAAATTACCGCCGCCTCGGCGCCGCCGTCGGCTTTGACGCCTCGCGCGCCGTCGGCTGCCGCCAGATCCACTCCGACCTCGTGCGCGTCGCGCGGGAGGAGGACGCCGGCAAGATTCGCTGGGACGAGCGGCCCTACGACGCCGACGCGCTCATCACGAACGTGCCGAACCTGCCGCTCTTTGCCTACGGCACGGACTGCTGCATGATCACGGTCTACGACCCGACCTCGCGCTCCATCGCCGCCATCCACGCCGGCTGGCGCGGCACGGCGAGCGGCATCGTGCTCAAGGCGCTCGTCACGATGATGAGCCTTTACGGCGCGGACCCCTACACGATGCGCGCGGCCATCGGCCCCGCCATCGGCAAGTGCTGCTTTGAGACCGACGGTGACGTGGCGGATGCCTTCCATGAGCTCATGGACCCCGCCGTGGACGAGCGCATCGAGCGCCGCGGCGACAAGTACCACATCGACCTCAAATCCATCAACCGTCTGTGGCTGCTGCGCAGCGGACTGGACCCCTCGCGCATCGACGTACACCCCGACTGCACCAAATGCCGCCCCGATCGCTACTGGTCGCACCGCGGCATGGGCGGCGAGCGCGGCGGCATGGCGGCGGTCATCGTCCTGACGGAGGACGCCCTGTGACGCGGCGGCTGACGGCGCTCGCGCTCGCGCTGGTCCTTGCGCTCTCGCTGACCGGCTGCTGGGAGGCCGAGCCGGAGCCGGACGACTTCTGGGGCGACGAGCTGCCGCCGGAGGAGCAGGAGACATCGCAGCGCGAGCCGGCGCAGATCTCCGACTTCACCCTGCCCTATCTCTCGGGCCAGACCTTTGACCCCGTGACCTGCATCGACGGCGTGCAGCAGACCGTCGGCGCGCTGCTCTACGAGCCGCTCTTCACGCTCGACGCTTCGTTCACGCCGCAGCCTGTGCTGTGCGAACGCAGCAGCTGCGACGCCCAGGCGCTGACGTGGACCTTCGCGCTGCGCAGCGCAGTCTTTTCCGACGGCACAGCCCTCACCGCGAACGACGTGCTCGCGACCTACCGCCGCGCGGCGGAGTCCGCGCGCTATGGCGCGCGCTTTGCGAACGTCGCCTCGATGAAGGCGCAGGACGCGCATACGCTGATCGTCACGCTGACGCAAGCAAACGGCAGCTTCCCCGCCCTGCTGGACATTCCCATCGTCAAGGCCGGCACGGAGAGCGACCTCGTTCCGCTCGGCACCGGCCCCTACGTCTACACAACGGCAGCCGACGGCGCGGCGCTGACCGCAAATCCCCATTGGCAAGGCAGCTCTCTGCCGCTCGAGCGCATCGCGCTTGCCGCGGTCAAGGACAACGACACCGCGCTGAGCCGGTTCGCCTCCCGCAGCGTCCACTTCCTCTGCCTCGATCCGACCGGCACCGGCGCGCGGACCGTTGGCGGCGCGGTGGAGTCCACCGACGTGCCGACTGCGGCAATGCAGTACCTCGGCTTCAACCTGAGCCGTACTCCGCTCAACGACGCCGCGGTGCGCCGCGCGATGAGCGGCGTGATCGACCGCGGCACGCTTGTCTCCTCCCTGCTCTCCGGGCACGGCACAGCGGCGCAGCTTCCCATCGCGCCGCAGGACGCGGACTATCCGAAGACATATGAGTACCGCACCACGGCGGAGGAGTACGCCGCCGCGCTGGAGACTGCCGGCGTGACCGCCGCGCGCCCGCGCAGCCTGACGCTGCTGGTGAACAAGGAGAATGCCTTCCGATGCGCGGTCGCCGAAAGCCTCTGCGCCCAGCTCACGACCGCCGCGCTGACGGTCACGGTGCGCGAATTGCCGTGGGGGGAATACGCCGCCGCGCTGGAGGGCGGCGACTTCGACCTCTACCTCGGCGAGGTGCGTCTGACTGCCGACTGGGACGCGGGCGCACTGCTCGACGCCGGCGGCGCGCTGAACTACGGCGGCTTTGCGAGCGAGCAGCTCTCCGGCCTGAACGACGCCTTCCTGCTCGGCGGGAACGCCTCCGCCGAGCGGTATGTCAAGGGCTTTGCCGAGGAAACGCCCTTTGCGCCGCTGCTCTTCAAGTCCAAAACGGTGCTCACGCCATCCGGTCTCGTGGACGGCATGACCCCAACGGCTTCCGATCCGTTTTACGGCTTCGCGGATTGGAGCTTCCACCTCTCCGGCTCGGAGAGCTGAGCGTTTCTCCCAACAATAAAAAAGCGTTCCGCGACCTGCTTTCGGTCGTGGAACGCTTTTTCAATATACAGGGCCGGTTTCCGGCTCAATACTGGCGCACGACGGCAACGACCTTGCCGAGCACCTCGCACTCCCGCCCGTCGATGGGCTGGTAGTCGGGGTTCGCGGGCAGGAGCCAGATCTCGCCGTTCTGCTTTTTGAAGGTCTTGACCGTGGCCTCGTCCCCGATGAGGGCGACGACGATCTCCCCGTTGTTGGCGGTCTGCTGGCGGCGGACGACGACCAGATCGTCCGGCAGGATGCCGACGCCCAGCATAGATTCGCCGCGCACGCGCAGGGCAAAGAACTCGCCGCTGCGGCTGCCGGTATCAAAGGTCAGGTAATCCTCCACGCACTCCTGCGCAAGGATGGGGCTGCCGGCGGCGACGTTGCCGACGATGGGGATGCGGTTCTCCCGCGCGTCCCGCTCCTCCATGAAGTCAACGGCGTTCGACGGCGCCGCAGGGGCGGCGGGCACGGCAGGCGCGGTCTGCGCCTCGCCCTTGAGCCGGATGGCGCGGCCCTTGCCGGCGTCATGCTCCAGATAGCCCTTTTTCTCCAGATTCAGGATATGGAAATGCGCGGTGGACGGGGACTTGAAATTCAGCTCTGCACAGATCTCGCGCACAGAGGGCGGATAGCCCCACTTGGTCATGAATTGGGCGATGTAATCGTAGACCTTCTGCTGCATTTTGGTCAGTTTTTTCATGGTCCGCTGCCTCCTTATCGGATTCTTTTTTGTATTATAGCACAGCAGCTTCAGGAATGCAACGACCGTTTGAGTGTTTTTTTGGTATTTTTTCTCCCCCGCTCCGCATTGACACCGGCGGCGCGGCTATGTAAAATAGGATCAAACTTTTATGTAACGAGGTATTTCTATGTCTGTTTCCTTCCGCGGGACCGAAAACTACGTCGCCTCGCCCGAGCTGATGGGCGCGGTGGACATCGCCGTGGCGCTGCAAAAGCCGCTGCTCATCAAGGGCGAGCCCGGCACAGGCAAGACCATGCTGGCGCAGGCCGTCGCCGACGCGCTGGGCAAGAAGCTCATCATCTGGAACGTGAAATCCACCACCAAAGCGCAGGACGGTCTGTACGTCTACGACGTCGTCCAGCGTCTCTACGACAGCCAGTTCGGCTCCGCCGGCGTGGACGACATCGCAAAATACATCAAGCTCGGCAAGCTCGGCGAGGCGTTCTCCTCCGACGAGCAGGTGGTGCTGCTCATCGACGAGGTGGACAAGGCCGATCTTGAGTTCCCCAACGACCTCCTTTGGGAGCTGGACAAGATGGAGTTCTACATTCCCGAGACGAAGGAAACGGTCAAGGCAAAGCAGCGCCCCATCGTCATCATCACGTCCAACGCGGAAAAGGAGCTGCCCGACGCCTTCCTGCGCCGCTGCATCTTCCACTACATCGCCTTCCCCACGCAGGAGCAGATGGAGAAGATCATCCGCGTCCACTTTGACAAGCTCGACGAAGCGCTGCTCGCACAGGCGATGCAGGCCTTCTATTGGCTGCGCTCGATCGACAGCATTGAGAAAAAGCCCTCCACGAGCGAGCTGGTGGACTGGCTCCGCGCGCTCCAGCTCGGCGGCGTCGATCCCGCGCGCATCACGCGCGAGATCCCCTTTGCCGGCGTGCTGCTCAAAAAGGACAAGGACATCACGGCGATGCAGCGCCGGATGCGGTAAGCCCATGTTCGTCGGATTTTTCTACCTTCTGCGTCAGCGCGGCTTCGGCGTTTCACTCAACGAGTGGATGACGCTCATGGAGGGCCTGCTGCTCGGGCTGCACCGCTCAACGCTGACGGGCTTTTACGACCTCTGCCGCGCTGTGCTCGTCAAGAGCGAGGCGGACTATGACAAGTTTGATGCCGCGTTTTTGGAGTATTTCAAGGACGTGCCCTTCCCCGAGGAGCTGCTGCCGGACGAGTTGATGGACTGGCTCAACCACCCGAAAAACGCGCTTGAGGAGTTCCGCGCCTTTCTGCGCGAGCAGGGCTATGCGGAAAAGAGCATCGACGAGATTCTCAAGATGTTTGAAGAACGCCTCCGCGAGCAGACCGAGGAGCACAACGGCGGCTCGTACTGGATCGGCACGGGCGGCTACTCCAACTTCGGCAACGCCGGCCACAGCCCGCAGGGCATCCGCGTCGGCGGCGAGAGCATCTACCGCCGCGCCTTTCAGGTCGCGGGAGAGCGAAAGTACCGCGATTTCCGGCGCGACAACACGCTCGATATCCGCCAGTTCCAGATGGCTTTCCGCCTGCTGCGGCAGTATTCCGACCAGTCGCTCGGCGACAAGACGGAGTTCGACGTGGACGGCACCATCCGCGATACCTGCGACAGCGCCGGCACGCTCAAGGTGCGCTACAAGCGCCCGCGGCGCAACACCGTCAAGGTGCTGATGCTGATGGACTCGGGCGGCTCGATGAGCTACTACTCTCAGCTCTGCTCGATGCTCTTCCAGGCGGCGCGGCAGTCCAACCACTTCAAGGAGCTGCACGTCTACTACTTCCACAACTGCGTCTACTCGCGCGTCTACACTGACCCGCGGATGTACCGCGAGCACGGCGTTTCGACCGAGTGGCTGCTGAAGAATTTCGGCAGCGAGTACAAAGTCATTTTCGTCGGCGACGCGCTGATGGATATGTACGAGCTGACGGAAAAGCGTTACGACTATTTCGCCGGCAGCGGCTCACTCTCCGGCATGGACTGGCTCAAGCGCTTCAAAGAACAGTACGACCATCTCATCTGGCTCAATCCCGAGGAGCCGCCGCGCTACGGCGGCTATTGGGGCCAGAGCTACGGCCACATCGCGCGGCTCATTGATATGTACCCGCTGAGCGTGGATGGGCTCGAGCGCGGCATGAAAAAGCTGCTGGTCAGCAAATAACACCGCAAAAGGGACCGTTCTCTTCCGCAGAGAACGGTCCCTCCAGTCTATTTGGGACAGCGGGGCCTGACCGCGGGGCTTTTCCGTCCCATCCGCCCTCCGCCGGAAACGGGCCGGACGATCACCCGTGATAGTCGCCGGTCGCGGAATCGACCGTGACAAAGGGAACGATCTCGCCGTCGATCTCTACATAGACCTGATAAACGCCGTCGCCCAGATCCTCATAGTGATGCGGCGTGACACCGTAATTTTCCAGCAGACTCTTTTCAAACCCGGCTACGTCCCACGCGGCGTCATCGCCGCTGTCGGCATCCCGCAGTCCCGCCGAGCGCATGATGGCTTCCACGGGCTCGACCGGCTCGCTGCCCCAGGTGATCTCCACCTCCGCGCACCCGGCGTCGTCCAGCAGCTCCCGCGCTTCATCGGTCAGCAGCTTTTGGTAGGCCTCGTCCACCAGCTCCAGCTTTTGCAGGCACTCGGTCCGGTCATCGTTCTTTGCGCTCAGCCATACGGAGGCGGCAGTGCCGATCTCATCCGTGTCAAGGCCCGTATTCACGCCCCAGTCCAGCAGCTTGACCGCAGCCTGCCGTTCCGACCGTAACGTCCGCGTCGATCTCGTCCAGAATGGGGAGCGTCAGCGCCTGCGGCGCATCGGCCGGCGCGCCGGAGCCGTCGGACTCCGCCGGAGAGTCCGTTTCGGAAGGGACGCCGCTACTTGACTCTGCCGGTTTGGCGCATCCCGCCGTACAGACGGCAAGCAGCAGTATGACCGCAAGCAGCCGTGTTGTCATGATTTTCTTAAGGTTTTTCATTGCATAGATCCTCCTGCCACAGGATCGTGAGGGCGGCTTCGAGAGCAGTCATATTCCCTTCCTCCTTACTTCAAGAGCTGCGGTACGAGGTTCAGGATCATGCCGCCCGCGAGGACCGATGCGATCTGCCCGGCGACGTTCGCACCCACCGCGTGCATCAGCAGATGGTTCTGGCTGTCCGCCTCAATGCCCATCTTCTGGATGACGCGCGCGGACATCGGAAACGCCGAAATGCCTGCCGCGCCGACCATCGGGTTGATCTTGGCCTTGCTGAACAGGTTGAGGAGCTTCGCGAACATCACGCCCGCGATGGAGTCGAACACAAACGCCACGAGGCCAAGGCCCATGATGATGAGCGTGTTCCGGTTCACGAACTGCTCGGCGCGCATGGAGAACGAGATCGTGATGCCGAGCAGCAGCGTGATGAGGTTCGCCAGCGTGTTCTGCGCGGTCTCGGAGAGACGGTCAAGGCAGCCGCACTCGCGCAGGAGGTTACCGAACATCAGGAAGCCAACGAGCGAGACGGACATCGGCGCGATGAAGCCCGCGATGATGGTCACGAGGATCGGGAAGCAGATGCGCAGCGTGCGCGAAACGTTCTTGGGGTTGTAGGGCATCCGGATGCGGCGCTCTTTTTTCGTCGTCACGAGCTTGATGGCGAAGGGCTGGATGATCGGCACAAGCGCCATGTAAGAGTACGCCGCGACGGCGATGGGGCCGACGTAGCTCGAGTGCAGCACCTGCGAGACGAGGATGGAGGTCGGGCCGTCCGCCGCGCCGATGATGCCGATGGAGGCGGCGTCCGCGAGGTCGAAGCCGAGCAGCACGGCGGCGACCATGGTGAAGAAGATGCCGAACTGCGCCGCCGCGCCGAAGAGCAGCATCTTGGGATTTGAGAGCAGCGGGCCGAAGTCGATCATCGCGCCGATGCCGATGAACAGCAGCAGCGGCAGCGCCTCGCTGGCCTCGATGGTGGTCTCGAAGAGCCATTGGATAATGCCCTGGCTCTCGCCGATGCCCTCGACCATCTGGTTGAGGACGCCGGAGCTCGGCAGGTTGACGAGGATGGCGCCGAAGCCCATCGGCAGCAGCAGCGCCGGCTCATAGTCCTTTTGGATGGCGAGGTAGATGAGCGCGAAGCCCACGAGGTACATCACGCCTTGCTGCCACGTCACGGCTCGAAAGCCGTCAAGCAGAAATTCCATCGTCTCACCTCACTATGCCCACCAGCTGATGTTGGCGGAAATGAGCACGGCGTTGAAAAAGTCGATGAACATGCCGCCGACCATTGGAATGGCAAAGTATGCCACCGGCGAAGGGCCGTATCTCTTCGTCACGACCTGCATATTGGCCATCGCGTTCGAGGTCGCCCCCATGGCAAAGCCGATGAAGCCCGCGGTCATGACCGCCGCATCGTAGCCGCGCCCCATGACGTTAAAAACCACGAAGTAGGAGAAGAGGAACATGACGATGCACTGGAGCACAAGACAGACGATCATCGGCAGGGCGAGGTCAATGAGCTCCCAGAGTTTCAAGCCTGCGAGCGCCATGGCGAGGAAGATGGAGAGAAACATATTGCCCATTGTGTCGATCTCCTCAGTGGGGTATTCGACGTGTACGCCGTCCATCGCGTTGCGGACGACCACGGCGACGAGCATCGCGCCGATGTACGCGGGAAAGGTCAGATCTGTCAGTGCCGTGAGCCACACGCTGACCTGATTGCCGATGCCGACCGCCAGCAGGAGCAGCATAAAGCCCTTGACAAAGCGGGGGCTGTCGGTGATGAAGCGCTCGTCCTCGCTCGCCACATCGGTGGCAAGGCCCGCGCTCTGCGTTCCGCCGCCGACCGCGACCGTTTCGGGGTACAGGTCGTGCTTTTCGATCAGGCGCTTGGCTGTCGGGCCGCCCATCAGCGAGCCGGCCACCAGACCGAACGTCGCCGCCGCGATGGAAACGACGCTGCCGCCCACCGCGCCCGCGGCCTCAAGGTCCGGCCCAAAGGCCGCCGCTGTACCGGGACCGCCGATGAGGGCGATGGAGCCGCAGCCGATGCCCAGCAGCGGATCGCAGCCGAACACCTCCATCACCCCGCTGCCGAGGAAGTTTTGCAGCGGGATCATCACGATGGAGACGATCAGGCACAGCATCACGGCCTTGCCGCCCTTGAGCAGCGCCGGGATGCTGACCGTAAAGCCGACCGTGGTGAAGAACAGGATCATGAAAACGGTCTGCAATGTGCCGTCAAAGGTGATGGACGCGATGCCGGCGGAGTAGAGAATGCAGTTGAGAATGGAAAAGCACAGTCCGCCGACCAGCGGAGCGGGGATACAATATCGGTTGAGCAGTCTCACCTTGTCGGTGATGATCCCGCCCATCCAGAACAGGAAAGCGCCTAAAGCAACTGCGTGGTACATATTTAACTCAATTGTCAGCATAACGATTTCTCCTTTTTCTTGTTCCGGTCCGGCACGGAGCAGCCACACACCACTCTGCCCCGCACCCTTTCTGCACGCAGTCTAATGCGCAGTGTGGTGCGGGAAATGTCGAATCGCGTCGAACCCTTCATTTTCCGCATTTCCAACGATAAAAAACATTCAAAAATGTAACTTTTGACCGTTTAATCTCTATAAAATCGTTATATATTCCATAAATTACCAATAATTTGCTTAGATTTCGCAAAGAAAAACGCAGCAGTCCGGCTTTGGAAGCTGGACTGCTGCGTTTTGTTTCGATCAAAGCAGGCTCACATCTTGCCGCTCAGGGCGCGCTCGAGCCAGATGGTGGCGAACTCCATGGCCTCGGCCATGCTGCCCTTCTCCGTGGAGCGGACCACGCGGTCACGCGAGCGGAGATTGGGGTCGGTGAGCTGGAGCTGGATGGACACGCGCTTGGCGAGCTTGAGGTCCTTCACGTCCTCGGTGTCGAGCACCTGCATCATGATGATATACTTATCCGCCATCGAGCCGTAGTAGACCAGATTGTCCACGCGGCGCAGCGGATGACCGCGGTAAACGAGATTTTCAGCCATATTGAAACACTCCTCACTTTAATTCCGATTCCTGCTCATTCTACCATCGCCCGCGCCGCTTGTCAACCAAACGTCACAAAAGGTTATGTAAGATTTCGTGTATTCTGTTCGATAACAGGCAATGCGAATTTGACAGCGAACATGAACTCGGAGTACCTTTCCATTTCGCTTTCCTTCAGTCTCCGGTCGGATCTTCGGGATAAGGCGCAGTCCAAGAAAGTCCCTGAAGCACTTTCCAGTTGTCATCTTTGTTATCGATCACAAAATGGAAGTCTTCGTATCCATCGGCCGATATCGTTTTACCGTTAAAAGACAACAGGACCTCGTAAGTCCGGAAATCCGACACCGTTACAAGCTCAACCGGGATAGCATCGCTATACTTCGCAATAAGATCGACACGCTTGCTTGCAATATTTTCAGCGCTCTCGCCTTCTGTCAAGAAAAGATCGGCATAGGAACTCCCCTCTTGTGCCGCAACAGCTTCCCAATACCCATACAGGATCTTTTCGTATTCCTCTTTATCAACAAACTCACCCGTCGACTTCACCCGATACCCCAAATCTCCATCTGCAGGCTCGATCTCCTTCAAGGTATATGAAACATTATCCCATGCGTTAGCTCCGAACTGCTCAACGACTAAATCATGCTGCTGCACTGCAATTGATGCACAGTACTCAGCCTTCTTTTTTTCCGCAGCAATATCATTTCCGGCCACCGGAAAAAGATAGCCGCTTTGCTCCGCCTCATCCAAATCGATCATGGATGATCCCATCGGCAAGGTCCCCATTCCCGGCGATTCGCATAGGAAATTCATATTTTCTCTTGCCGCCCGAGCGCTGCTCGCCTTTGACAGATAGTTAATATACGCACTGACAAGCGTATCCTTTTCCGTATAGACGTCGATGTCTTTGCTCTGCATGTAAGCAGCCAAAACACCGACTGCCAGCAAAACGCCTGCAATGCAAAGAAGAAAAGTCGGGCATCGCATGGTGCGTCCATTGCGTAATACAATTTTCTTCATTTCATTCCCTCCTCAAATCCGAAAAACTGTGCAAAATGCCCCGGGAGCCTTTTTTCGACCCTCGGGGTATTTCAAAACAGCGGAAATTTTTTACTGGCTCAGGTAGCTGCGCAGGAGAACCTGCAGCAGCTCGTCGCGATCCAGCTTGCGGATCAGCGTGCGCGCCTGTCGGTGGTTGGTGATGTAGGTGGGGTCCTCCGAAAGGATGTAGCCCACGAGCTGGTTGATGGGGTTATAGCCCTTCTCCTCCAGCGCGGTGTACACGCTCGTCAGGATGTGGTGGATCTCCTCGTCCTTTTCCTTCGCGGCGTTGAATTTGCGGGTATAGTCTTCCATTCGGTCTCCCCTCCTTCCACTTGCCAGTATACCCCAATTTTTTGCAAAGTAAAGGGGTTTTGGGCATCTGTAACAAAACCGTAATATGTTGCTGTAGTGCGGTAAAGCGAGCGTGAGTCTCGCTCCGTCGGCCATGATGCAGCAGTATGGACGCCGACCGAACCAGGCTCCCACACGGCGAGGCGGCGCGGGTGCGCCGTCACAAGTATTTTGCACAGCAAAATCCTGGCGCAGGGGCAATTCACTTGCTCCGGGCATGTTCGATCCCCTTGTGGTTGAGCGGCCACAGGGAGCGGAACCCAAAAATAAGACCATCTGCCTTTGGCAGATGGTCTTATTTTTGGTGCGGGCATGGGGACTCGAACCCCAACGCCGTAAAGCACGAGAACCTAAATCTCGCATGTCTGCCAATTTCATCATGCCCGCATAGCAATGCTATTCTACCACAGCCCCGCGCAGGGAGCAAGCAGAAAATTGCAGTCCGCTTTTTGAAGGCTGCGGAGACGAGGAAACGGTGCATTTTTTGTCCTGCGTTTGCATAACGAACGGGAGACACACGGTGCAAACCCTGTGTCTCCCGCTTTTTTGATTCGTTTCCGCCGGGCGGCAGCGCCGCCGTCCGGCGCGGCCTTTTTCAGACGTACTTCTGCGTCACGGTGTCGAACACGCCGCGGGTAGTCAGGCGCAGCGTCGGAATGACCGGCAGCGCCATGAACGAGAGCGTCATGAACGGATCGACGCCGCGGCTCACGCCGAGGGCGAACGCCTTTTCCTTGGCGTTTTCCAGCTCGCGGTTGACGTCCACGAGCGGCTCCTCGCTCATGATGCCCGCAATCTGGAGCCGGACCTCGCCGAGCACCTCGCCGTGGTCGAGCACGACGATGCCGCCGCCGAGCTCGACGACGCGGTTGGCTGCCGCCGCGATGTCCTCCTCGTTCGTGCCGACAACGATGATGTTGTGGCTGTCGTGCGAGATGGAGGTCGCCACCGCGCCGGACTTGAGGCCGTAGCCCTTGATGTAGCCGATGCCGATGTGGTGCGTGTTCTTATGGCGCTCGATGACCGCAATCTTGAGGATGTCGTTTTCCAGGTCGATCTTGTCGGCGTAGCCGGCGTCGGTCGTCACGATCTCGCCCGGGACCATGCCGAGCACGGCGCGCGGGCGGGTCTCGGTGAAATCGTCGGCGGTGAGGTGCGCGACGTGGAAGGTCTCGTGGGAGCGCTTGATGAGATGCGGGTCGATCTCGGGAGCCTCAAAGGGCGCGACCTCTTTGCCGTCGAACATGAGCTTGCCCTTCTTGTAGACCTCGAGAATATTGAAGTCGCGGAAGTTGTCGATGATAACGAAGTCGGCGAGGAAGCCGGGCGCGATGGCGCCGCGGTTGTTGAGCAGGAAGTAGCGGGCAGCATGGTGGCTCGCGCACTTGACGGCGATGATGGGGTCCACGCCCGCGGCGATGGCCTTCTTGATGATGTAGTCGATGTGCCCCTTTTCCAGCAGATCGTTGGGGTGCTTGTCGTCCGTGCAGAACATACAGTAGGTGTAATACTGCGGGGTGAGCAGCGGCAACAGCGCGTCAAGGTTGCGCGCTGCGGTGCCCTCGCGGATCATGATGTACTGGCCGCGCTCGAGCTTGGCGAGCGCGTCGCCCATGTCGGAGCACTCGTGGTCGGAGTAGACGCCGGCGGCAACGTAGGCGTTGAGGTCGTTGCCGGAAAGGCCGGGAGCGTGGCCGTCGATCTTCTTGTGATGCGCCTGCGCCGCGACGATCTTCTCGAGCACCTGCTCGTCGGCGTTGGCGACGCCGACGTAGTTCATCATCTCGGCAAGGCCCTCGACGCGGTTGTGCTCGTAGAAGCTGTCGATGGCGCGGTAATCAAGGTTCGCACCGCTCTCGTCGAGCGGGGTGGCGGGCACGCAGCTCGGCAGCATGAAACGCACGTCGAGCGGCAGGTCCTCGGTGGCCTGCAGCATATACTCGATACCGTCGGTGCCCATGACGTTGGCGATCTCATGCGGGTCGGTGATAACAGTCGTGGTACCGTGCGGAAGAACGGCCTTGGCGAACTCCTTCGGGCTGACGAGCGAGCTTTCCAGATGGATGTGCGCGTCCACAAAGCCGGGCAGCACAAGCTTGCCGCTCATGTCGACCTCGATCTCGCCCTCGTAATGCTCGCCCATGCCGGCGATCAGGCCGGAGGCTACCGCGATGTCGCCGCGGCTGAGCTGGTTGCAGAACACATTCACATAGGTCGCGTTCTTCAAAACGAGGTCGGCCTTCTGCCGTCCCGCCGCGACCTCTACCACATGGAGCTTTTTGTTGAGCTTGCGGTTGATCCTGCCCGCGTAGCTTTCCTTGTATGCCATCGCCATGATCCTCCTGTTCTCGCTTTATCATAATTTTTTCTAATGTTAGGCTTTAACATCCGTGATATCTGTTGCATGGAGTATACTACGATTTCCCGCGCTTGTCCATGCCTTTTTCGTGAAAAGCGGAAGAAATTTGGGCAATGGGAAGAGACCGCACGGCAATTCTCGTGCCATGCGGTCCCTGATAAAAATGCTCTTTTGTCAGCGCAGCTTCGCGCCCAGCTCGGCTTCGAGCAGCGCAAGGATGCTCTTCACATCCTCGTCGGCCTCCTCGCCGGTGAGGCTGCGGTCGTCCGCGCGCAGCGTCAGGCTGAACGCGACGGACTTGCTGCCCGGCGCGACGCCGATGCCGCGGTAAATGTCGAACAGCTCGACCTTCTTCAAAAGGCCCTTCGCGCCGCGGCGGATGCAGTCCTCCAGCGCGCCGACGGTAACGCTCTCGGCGCACACCACGGCGATATCGCGTGTAACAGCGGGGAACTTCGGCAGCGGCTGGTAGACGGGGATACCGCCCCGCACGGAGTAGAGCGCGTCAAAGCGCAGCTCAGCGGCATAGATCTCCGCGTCCACGCCGTAGGTGGCCGCGACGAGCGGGTGGATCTGACCGAACACACCCAGCTCGACATCGCCGGCATAGACCTTCGCGCAGCGGCCGGGGTGATAGGAGGCGTTGTCCGTGCAGGCCTCAAAGCGGACGTCCTTGATGCGGCAGGCGCGGAGAATGGCCTCGATGCCGCCCTTGAGCGTGAAGAAGTCCATCCCGTCGCCGTAAGCGCCGAGGGAGAGGATCTTCGGCTCGTCGGCCAGACCGTCCTCGCGGGGCAGGTATATCTTGCCCAGCTCGTAGAGGCGCACGGCCTTGTTGCGGTAGTTGTAGTTGCGGGTGATGATCTCCAGCATGGAGGGGAGGATGGTCGTGCGCATGATGGAGGTGTCCTCGCCCAGCGGGTTGAGGATCTTCAGGCTTTTACGCAGCGGGGCGTCCTTCGGCATACGGATCTTATCGTAGTACGACGGGCTGATGAACGAGTAGGTGATGATCTCGTCGTAGCCGAGCGTGCGGCAGGTCTCGCCGAGCGCGCGGTCAAAGAGTTGCTGCTCGCTGAAGCCGCCGCGCGTCGTCTCGCCGCGCATGAGCGTGCAGGGAATGTTGTTGTAGCCGTAGAAGCGGGCGACCTCCTCGGCAATGTCGCTATAATGCTCCACATCGCCGCGCCAGCTCGGCACGAGAATGTCGTCGCCGCTGAGCTCAAAGCCGAGAGAGAGAAGGATCTCGCGCATCAGGCTCTCGGGCAGGTCGGTGCCGAGCAGCGCGTTGATCTTCTCCGGCTCGAGCTTCACGACCGTGGGAGCCTTGTCCTTGGCGATGACGTCCATCACGCCGTCCACGACCTCGCCGCAGCCGAGCAGCTCGACCAGCTCGCAGGCACGCTGTACAGCCTTCATGGTGTTCATCGGGTCAAGACCCTTTTCGTAGCGTGCGGAGGCGTCGGTACGCATCCCGAGGGCCGCCGCCGTGCGGCGGACGGACACGCCGTTGAAGTTGGCGCTCTCAAAGAGGACCATCGCCGTATCGCCGACGATCTCGCTGTTCGCGCCGCCCATCACGCCCGCGACGCACACGGGCTTGTGCTCGTCGCAGATGCAGAGCATATTCGGCGTGAGCTTGCGGTCGTTGCCGTCGAGGGTCTGAATGACCTCGCCCTCACGCGCGGTGCGGACGACGATCCTGCCACCGTCCACGCAGGAGAAGTCGAAGGCGTGCATCGGCTGGCCGTACTCGAGCATGACGTAGTTCGTAATGTCCACGATGTTGTTGATCGGGCGCACGCCGGAGTTGCGCAGGCGCTCGCGCATCCACTTCGGGGAGGGCGCGATCTTGACGTTCTTCACCATGCGCGCGGTGTAGCGCGGGCAAAGCTCGCCGTCCTCGATCTCGATGTCGACCAGCTCCGCGATGCTGCCGCCGCAGCCCTTGACCTCGGGTGTGTGCAGCTTGAGAGGGCGGTGGAAGGTCGCGCTTGCCTCGCGGGCAAGGCCAATGACGGAAAGGCAGTCGGGACGGTTGGGCGTGATCTCGAACTCGACCACGCTGTCGTCATAGCCGATGACCTTCGCGATGTCGTCGCCGGGCTTCACATCATCCTCACGCAGGACGAAGATGCCGTCGGCGATGCAGTGCGGGAACTCGCGCTGCTCGGCGTGCAGGTCGGCAAGCGTGCAGATGGAGTCGGACTTGGTGTTGTAGGCCACCAGATCGCCCTCGTGCAGGTTGGAGCAGACGGTGTCGGGACAGGCGGTCGTGCCGCCAAGGTCGAGACAGGTGTGGAATGTGCCGTCGCCCTGCGGCGCGCACTCGAGCACCTTCGCCGCTGCGACCGGTCCGAACACCTTGTCACCGGGCTTGATGCCGGCGGGGATGGAGGGCTTGGCGGGGTCGATGGGATGATAGTCGTTCAGAAGCGCCGCGGGCGTGATGACCGCGTAGGGGAAGTCGTGCTCGGCGGTCAGGCCCAGCTCCTTGAGCGAGCAGAGCATACCGTTGGACGGCACGCCGCGCAGCTTGCCCTTTTCGATCTTCACGCCGCCTGGCAGCACGGACTTGTGCAGCGCCGCGGGCACCAGATCGCCGACGTGGATGTTCCACGCGCCGGTGACGATCTGCACCGGCTCCTCCCTGCCGACGTCGAGCTGGCAGACCCACATATGGTCGCTGTCGGGGTGCTTTTCCATGGAGAGGATCTTGCCCGCGACCACGTTTTTGAGGCTCTCGTCCAGACGCTCGATGGTCTCGACCTTGGAGCCGGAGAGCGTCATTTCGTCGTTGAACTGCTTGTCGGTGATGTCGTGGAGGTCAACAAATTCGTTGAGCCAATTTCTGCTTAAATTCATTTTCTTCGCTCTCCTTTCTCAGAACTGCTCCAGGAACCGGACGTCGTTTTCGAAGATCAGACGCAGGTCGCCGATCTTGAAGTGGCCGAGCGCCAGACGCTCCAGGCCCATGCCGAACGCCCAGCCGGAATACACGTTGGAGTCGATGCCGCAGCCCTCGAGCACCTTGGGGTGAACCATGCCCGCGCCGAGGACCTCGATCCAGCCCTCGCCCTTGCAGGTCGGGCAGCCCGCGCCGTGGCACTTGTGGCACTGGATGTCCATCTCGCAGCTCGGCTCGGTGAACGGGAAGTGGTGCGGACGGAAGCGCGTGACCGTGCCCTTGCCGTACAGCTCCTCCATGACGGCGTTGAGCGTACCCTTGAGGTCCGCCATCGTCACGCCCTTGTCGATGACCATGCCCTCGATCTGGTGGAACATGGGGGAATGGGTGGCGTCCACCTCGTCCTTGCGGTACACGCGGCCCGGAGCGAGAATACGGATGGGCAGAGAGCGCGTCTCCATCGCGTGGATCTGCATGGGAGAGGTCTGCGTGCGCAGCAGGATGGAGCTGTCCTCGGTGAAGTAGAACGTGTCCGTCCACTCGCGGGCGGGGTGTCCCTCAAGGCAGTTGAGCTTGGTGAAGTTGTAGTCGGCGGTCTCGACCTCGCGGTCCTCCAGAATTTCAAAGCCCATGCCGACGAAGATGTCCTTGATCTCGTCGAGCACCTGATACATCGGGTGCTTTTTGCCGATCTTCACGGCCTTGCCGGGGATGGTGACGTCCACCGCCTCGGCCTTGAGCTTCATCTCCAGCGCTTTTGCGGCCAGCTCCTTCGTGCGCGTCTCCACGCTCTCCTCGAGCTTGGCGCGCACCTCGTTGGCAAGCTGGCCGATGACCGGGCGCTCCTCCGCGCTGAGCTTGCCCATCTGCTTGAGGACAGCGGTCAGCTCGCCCCTCTTGCCGAGGTACTGCACGCGCAGCGCCTCAAGGTCCTCCGCCTTCTCCGCGCCGCCGATGGCCTCAAGGGCTTTGGCGCGGATGGCTTCTAATTGCTGCTTCATATCATGTCTCCTTCTCTTGTGAAAGTTTTTGGCAAAAAAATAAAACCCCTCGTCCGCATGGGACGAAGAGCCTCTCCGTGGTACCACCCAAATTCGCGCAGACGGTCTGCGCGCACTCGCGACCCTTTAACGGCGGTCAGCCGTCCGCGCCTTTCCTCGCGGCCGCTCCCGGGCGAACCAAGCGACACTCCACAGACCGGCTTCCAGCCGCCGACCGGTCCTCTCTGCGCGAAGCAAGCTCGCTATTTTCCCGTTCTCTGCGTTTCTTTGACAGTTATTTATAGCACACGACGCGCAAAGTTTCAAGTGCTTTCGCACTTTTTCTTCACAGCTTTGTCCGAAATGTTTGCATTCCCGCGCGAAATGGCTTATAATGCACCATGCTTTACCTCATTTTTTCGGAAGAAGGTGGAAAGAAAAGAATGACTCCCTTTATGGAATGGAATCTGAACTGCCTGCGCGCCATCGCCGAGCTGCGCACTCCGCTGCTCGACACGCTCATGCAGGGCGTGACGGAGCTCGGCGGCGAGACGCTGTTCATGCTCTTTATGCTGGTGGTCTTCTGGTGCGTGGACAAAAACAAGGGCTATTTTCTCATGCTCCTGTGCTTCACCGGCACGGCGGTCAACCAGATGCTGAAGATCACGTTCTGCATCCCGCGGCCCTGGGTGCTCGACCCCTCGTTCGAGATCGTCGAGTCCGCCCGCGCGGGCGCGAGCGGCTTCTCCTTCCCCTCGGGCCACACGCAGAACGCCGTCGCCGCCTACGGCGGGATGTTCTGCATCACGAAAAAGCTTTGGGTGCGCGTGGTGTGCATGGCGCTGGCGCTGCTCATTCCCTTTTCGCGGCTGTATCTCGGCGTTCACACGCCGCTCGACGTCGGCGTATCGTTCCTGATCGGCTGGCTGCTGGTGCTGGCGTTCTATCCTCTGCTCGAGGAGATCGGCCACCGCGGCGAGGTGCTCGAACGCATCTGGCTCATCCTGCTCGTACCGGCGGCGCTGTTCCTGCTTTATGCGCTTCGTGTCCGCGCGGGCGCGAGCGGCGACGCGGCCAATTTTGACCACGCGGTCAAAACGGCGTGGACGATGCTCGGTCTTGTGCTCGGCGCGATCGTTTCGGTGTTCGCCGACCGGCACTACACGCGCTTTGAAACGCAGGCCGTGTGGTGGGCGCAGATCCTCAAGGTCGTGCTCGGCCTTGCGCTGACGCTGGCCGTGCGCGTGGCCCTCAAGGCGCCGCTGACGGCGGCCTTTGGCGCGAACAGCGTCGGCGACGGCATCCGCTATTTTGCCGTGGTGCTCATGGCGGGCACGCTCTGGCCGATGACCTTCGGCTGGTTCAGCCTGATGGGTCGAAAAAAGTGATTTACAGCCGAAGTAAGACGTGCTATACTTTACCCTGCAAGAAAGAAGAAAGGAGACTTTTTTCGTGAAAAAGCGGCTCTACCGTTCCAAAACGGATAAAAAGCTCTGCGGCGTCTGCGCCGGCGTGGCGGATTATTTCGGCATCGACCCCACCATCGTGCGCGTGATCTGGGCGCTGCTGGCGTTCTTTTACGGCACGAGCATCCTGCTCTATGTCATCATGGCTCTTGTCGTGCCGGAGCAGCCGGCCGGCGGCGGCGTGATCGACGTGGACAGCGAGGTCCGCGAGCCGAGCGAGAAGAAGGAAAAATACAAGGGTCCCGAGATCGACTGAGCGGGACGCCTCAAAATACCGGCCGCTGAGGCGGCTATTACAGGAAGAAACAGGAAGGAAGAACCACTATGATGACCTATCCCATGCACGTTGCGGGCCTCGTCCGCGATCTCCCCATCTGCAAGGTGACGGAGGACTTCTACATCGGCGCTTTCATCATGTTCGGCGACGCCGAGCTGACCGTCGCCTGCGCCCGCGACCTCCTCAAGCTGGCGGAGGAGCTGGACTACGACTATCTGCTCACCGCCGAGGCCAAGTCCATTCCCCTCATTCACGAGATGGCGCGTCAGAGCGGCGCGGAGAAGTATTTCATCGCGCGTAAGGGCCCCAAGGTCTATATGCCCGACCCCATCTCCGTGGAGGATCGCTCCATCACTACGCTCGGCGTACAGCAGCTCTTCCTCGGCCGCGACGACGCCGACCTCATCAATGGTAAGAAAATTCTGATCGTAGACGACGTCATCTCCACCGGCGGCAGCCTGCACGCGATGGAGACGCTGGTCGCCAAGGCGGGCGGCACGGTCGCCGGCCGCATGGCCGTCCTCGCCGAGGGCGACGCCAAGAACCGCGACGACATCAAGTTCCTCGCGCCGCTGCCGACCTTCAAGGCCGACGGCAGCGTCCGCTGAGCGCACAGCCAAACAGAGCAGGAGCGCCGCTCGAATGAGCGGCGCTCCTTTTATTTACCGTATTGCTCTCCGGCAGGCTTCGCCGCGGCTCAGATGCCGCAGCCGTTCCCGCCGCCCTCGGCCAGCAGGTCGGCGAGCGAAACGCTGTCGAGATAGTCGTTGATGAGCGTGTCGAGCTTCTCCCAGACGGGCAGCGAGAGGCACTTGTCCGCGCGCGGGCAGGTGTTCTCCCCCTCCAGACAGGAAACGGGCGCAAGCGAGCCCTCCGTCAGCCGGACGATCTCGCCGACCGAATAATCCTTCAGCTCCCGGCTAAGGCGGTAGCCGCCGCCCTTGCCGCGCTGCCCCTCGACCAGCCCCGCGCGCGCGAGCACGGCGATGATGCTCTCTAAATATTTTTCGGAAATGCCCTGCCGCTGCGCGATCACCGGCAGCGGCATACACTCTCCCGGCTCGCCCTGCGCCAGCTCCAGCATGACGCGCAGCGCGTAGCGGCCCTTGGTGGAAATGAGCATAGCAAGACTTCCTTTCCTCTCGCGGTTTCTTTGCTACCGTTATAGCACAAATGCCGCCGCCGCGTCAAGCGCGGGATAAAATCCGCACTTGCCCTTGCGCCGTTTTTCGGTTATACTGAAAAAAATATGTCAAACGCAAGGAGGTCCCCGCCATGGGTATCTTTTCCATGGGTAAGCCCGCCAAGTCCGAGGCGCCCGAATTCATCGAGGTCGGTCAGATCGTCAACACGCACGGCGTGAAGGGCGATGTGAAGGTGCAGCCGTGGGACGTGACGCCCGCGCAGCTCGCCGGCTTCAAGGCCCTCTATATGGACGGCACGCAGTTCCGCCCCATCGACCGCCGCATACAGGGCGACATGGTGCTCATGCACTTCCCCGGCTGGGACGATATGACTGCCGCGGAAACGCTGAAAACCAAGATCCTCTCCATCAAGCGCAGCGAGGTGCAGCTCAAAAAGGGCGAATTTCTCGATGCCGAGCTCATCGGGATGCAGGTCTATGAGGACTTCATCCACCGCTATGTCGGCACCGTCGAGGAGGTCCTCACCTACCCCGCGCACAAGCTCTACAAGGTCCGCGGGCCGGAGAAGTGCTACCTGATCCCCGCCGTGCAGGATATTTTCATTGTGGACATCGACGCGGAAAAGCGCGAAATATATGTCAAGATGATCGAGGGGCTGGAAACCAATGCGGATTGACATTCTCACCCTCTTTCCCGACGCGGTGGACGCGATGATGCACGCGAGCATCCTCGGCCGCGCGCAGGAGCGGGGCTATATCACCATCAGGACCCACCAGATCCGCAGCTTCACCACGAATAAGCAGATGCAGGTGGACGATTATCCCTACGGCGGCGGACGCGGCGCGGTGATGCAGGCCGATCCCCTCTACCGCTGCTGGGCGCACGTCTGCGAGGAGGCCGGCTCAAGAGGCCATACCATCTATCTCTCTCCCTGCGGGCGCACCTTCACGCAGAGCGTCGCGCGCGAGCTGAAGGAGACCTATGACCACCTCATCCTCGTCTGCGGACACTACGAGGGCATCGACCAGCGCTTCATCGACGAGTGCGTGGACGAGGAGATCAGCATGGGCGATTTCGTCGTCACCGGCGGCGAGATCCCCGCGATGGCGCTCGCGGACGCCGTGTGCCGCATGGTGCCGGGCGTCCTGCCGGACGAGGAGTGCTTCACGGAGGAATCACACTGGAACGGTCTTTTGGAGTATCCCCAGTATTCCCGCCCCGACGAATGGCACGGACGCCGCGTGCCGGACGTGCTGCTCTCCGGCCACCACGGCAACGTGGAGAAATGGCGGCGCAAGCAAAGCTACATCCGCACGATGCTGCGCCGTCCCGACCTTTGGGCGCAATTCGACGAGAGTGTATGCAAAACCAAGGGCGAGCGCAAGCTGCTCGCCGAGGCCAAGGCCGAGGCGGAGGCGCTGCGTACCGGCGCGGAGCCTTCACCTGCCGATGATCAATGACCGAAGCGGCGTCCCTGTCTGCGGCAGGGACGCCGTTTTCTTTGCCGCGCTTTTCCTCGGAGGAGCGCGAAATTTGTCGAGCACTTTTTCGTCAGGTCGTCCACATTTTTGTTGAAATCCGAAAGATTTTGTGCTATTTTAGACAACAGAGAAAATTGTGTTCAAAAACACATCGGGGGAGGCAATCAAAACTGCATGGAGCGGCGAAGATCGGTTTTGTTGGCAGACGCCAACGAGGAGTTCCGCACGATGCTGCGGGACGCAATGGAAGAGACAGGCTTATTCACGGTCGAGCTTGCCTGCAATGGGTATGAGGTTTTGGAAAGGATACACGCGCACGAGCCGGAGCTGCTCGTTCTGGACCCGGCGCTGCCGGGCACGGACGGCATCCGCGTCCTGCGGCAGCTGCGGCGCGAGGGCTGCGCAAGCGAGATATTTCTCATCTCCGCCTTCGTGTCCGATCATATGCTGGCGGAGGCGACGGAGCTGCGGGTCGATTATTTTCTGCCCAAGCCCTTTGCCTTTGAGGCGCTGTTTGACCGGATGCGCGGCGCAGCGGCGCAGAGCGCGCGCAGCGCTCTGCACCCGCCTTCCCTGCTTGTGACCTCCATCCTGCATGAGCTTGGGATGTCGCCCGGTCTCAAGGGCTACGGCTATATTCACGACGCCGCGCTGCTTGCGCTGGACGATCCCTCTCTGCTGCACGCCGTCACCAAGGTCATCTATCCCTGTGTCGCGCGTCGGAACGGCACGACCGCCTTCTGCGTGGAGCGCGCCATTCGCCATGCCATTGAGATCACCTGGGAGCGCGGCAGCCGCGACGCCTGGGATCGGTATTTCGGTCACCTGTGCGCAGACGGTGGAAAGCCCGCCAACGGGATGTTCCTTGCCGAGCTTGTGGAAGCTCTGAAATACGAAAAGCTGGGCTGAGCGCGATGCGCTCAGCCCTTTTTTTCAAATTCCGCGGCGACGTCCGCCAGCAGGTCGCGGATATGTAGGTGCTGCGGGCAGACCTTTTCGCATTTGCCGCAGCGGATACAGTCGGAGGCCCTGCCGCCGCTCTTGGTGTAGGTCTCGTCATAATAGTAGTCTGCGTTCCAGTCGCGGTGGATCTGCTTGGCGTTCATCACCGCGAAGAGGTCGGGGATCGAGATGTGCTGCGGGCAGCCGGCCGTGCAGTAGCGGCAGGCCGTGCAGGGGATGAGGCTCTTGCTGCGGAAGATCTCCTGCACCCTTTTGACCGCGGCAAGCTCCGTCTCGTCGAGCGGCTTGAAGTCACGCATGAAGGCAATGTTGTCCTCCACCTGCCGCAGGTCGCTCATGCCGGAGAGCACCATCCTAATGCCCGGGAAGCCCGCCGCGAAGCGGATGGCGTAGCTCGCGCTGCTGCCGCCGTGCAGGGCGTCCAGCACCGCCGCGGCGTCCTCCGGCAGATCGGCGAGATTGCCGCCCTTGACCGGCTCCATCACGATGACCGGCTTACCGTGCTTCCGGCAGACCTCGTAGCACCTGCGGCTCTGCACGGCGGGATCGTCGTAGTCCACATAGTTGAACTGCAGCTGCACGGCCTCGAGCTGCGGGTATTCGGTCAGGATGCGGTCGAGCATCTCCGCGCTGTCGTGGAACGAGATGCCGACATGGCGCACCTTGCCCTCGGCCTTGAGCGCGAACGCCGTTTCATAGGCGCGGCAGGCCTTGAAATGCTCAAAATTTTTCATGCTCTGCGCGTGCATCAGATAGAAGTCGAAATCGTCCACACCGCAGGCGGCGAGCTGGCTTTCAAAAAAGGGGCGGATGTCCGCCTCCGTTTTGAAGAAGTTCGCCGTCAGCTTGTTGGTCAGAACATAGTCCTCACGCGGATAGCGGCTCGTCAGGCAGGCCTTCAGCGCCGTTTCGCTCCTCCCGTCCAGATAGCCGTGGGCGGTGTCAAAATAGTTGAAGCCGGCTGCCAGAAAGTCGTCCACCATCTGCTGCGTCTGCGCGAGGTCGACCTCCTCTCCCTGCATCGGCAGGCGCATAAAGCCAAAGCCAAGATTTTTTTTGATCTTTTCCATATCCGCTTCTCCTCTCGTTTCCCCTCCGACGTCGGTCCGTTGTTTTTTTATGATAGCATAACTCGCGCCGCCAGGAAATACCCTTTTCTCGTTTTAACAAAACTTACCTCCTTTCGCTTTGCATACCGACAAAAAATCCGGCAAAGCTATGTTTGCGATACCCAAAAGCAACAAACCCAACCAAACATTCAAACAAAAGGAGAAAATCATTATGTCCAGCAAGAATACCAATAAGCTCAACGTTCCCGAGGCCCGCGCGGCCATGAACAAGTTCAAGATGGAAGCCGCCAGCGACCTGCGTGTACCTCCACCATCTTAAAGATTACAGAAAAAATATTGCTGAAATTACTTAAAATCGACAAATTGACTCACAAAAAGGGATACACCGTGCGTTTGACGCATGGTGTATCCTTTTTATCATCACTCGTTATTTTCTTTTCCGTCTGGCACAAATTCTGCGATGTCCTCAAGCCTGCACGACAGGGCCACGCACAATTTATCCAGCGTCTTGGTTTCAATGTTTTCATTGGCCCGGAGACGGCGAACTGTTTTACTGTCGATGCCGCACTTCTCCCGCAGCTGATAAGTGGATACGCCACGACTTTCCATTGTTTCCCACAGCTTATCAAATACGATCATGCGCATCCCCCCTTACTTTGACACCATTTAGTATGGGGGTTATAATCTTTTGTATTAAGGGGATATAATCCCCATATTGCAAAAGGTGGGGATTATAAAATGGCAAAGTCGTGCTTCTTTATCGGCCATCGTGATGCCAATGTGAATATCTATCCTTCTCTCTTGTCGGAGGTCGAGCGCCATGTAACGGAATACGGCGTGACGGATTTCTTTGTGGGTCACTACGGCAGCTTCGACCGCATGGCTGCGCAGGCAGTCAAAGAAGTGAAAGCGCACTACTCCGAGGTGCGCCTGATGCTGGTGCTGCCCTATCACCCCGCCATCCGCCCCATCGAAACACCAAAAGGTTTTGACGGCACTTACTATCCATGGGAGGACGAGCGCATTCCTAAGCGCCTTGCCATCATTAAGACCAACCAGCGCATGGTTGATACCTGTGATTATCTCATCGCTTATGCCTGGCACTTCCTCGGCGGCTCCGGCCAGATTGTGGAGTACGCCCGCAAGCGCGATGCAAAAGGATTGATTCGTATAACGAACCTGGCCACGAAACCCGGCAGCATATAATTGGTCAAAAAAGTTGCGAAAACACCCATAAGATGCCTACTCAATTTTGACCGTTTTGGACCTTTCTGCTCCGACACGTGGCCTGATGGGTGTCGAGGCCACTCAAAGCCTTGGAAATACAGAGTTTTTTATAGGCCGAAATTTTGTTTTTCGCTGTTTCCTCTGACTACTATGTAGGGCCATCAGAACACCCTTAAAAAACGGTATTCAAAAGCGCCGAAATTGTTCTTGCTCCGGAATCGGAGCAAGAGCGATTTCGGCGCTCGCAGGAACAGTATTGAGCCACAACAATCATAGTACCATTTACTTGATGTCCTCATTCATGCCGTTATATGCGTTGACCTCAAAACGCATTTCATCATTGATATAGCCTGCATCAAGCTCTGTTACATATCCCGATGCCCAGTTATTCGTGCTGCGCCTGTCCATCCAACGCAAAGAACTGCATTCAACCTCGTAGATCACCGCAAAGTAGAATTGGCAACTGAGTTTTCCTGTTTGAATGTAGTCCTTCATTTTTGCAACATCTTTTTTGACCCATGTGGCAGTTCTGTCTGCGGTACCAGCTGTATATTTAAGTTCGATAATTGCGATTATATCTGTTACAGCGTTGGCGAGATATTCTTCTTCGCTGTCCGGATCAACCTGCACAATGGCGAGATCTGCAAAGTATGCCAGATCCCTAAAATAGAATTCAGGATAAATCCGGAGGTTATGCTCTCGAAGCAGGTCGTCCAACTGGCTGCGTAAATGGTAGTACATACAGCACTTCAGACTGTCCTCTTTCAACATATACCAGTCCGCATAATCTTTGGATATTTTATGTATCCAGGTTTCCTTGATAACACGGTCGATTTGGTTTAATACCTCTTGCGGCAACACTGGCAGCACCTCCAGTCTTTTTTGTAATTATTATAACAGGGACAGACATCTTTGCAAGCAGACGCACGAACAAATAGAGGGGTAAGCTAAGGGGGTATGTTAGAGGGGGATGTACGGCTCTGCTGACTGTTCCATTTCCCTTGCACTCACACAAAAAAGTTACAAAAACACCCAACAGATACTTTCAAAATTTCCGTTGTTTTCAGCCTCAATTCCGTGTGGACAATCTGTTGGGGGTCAAGGCCACTCAAAGCCTTGAAAATACAGGGTTTTTCATAGTCCAAAAATCATACTATGTAGGGGCAACAGATTGTCCTGTTTTTAGGGATAGGAAAAGCGCCGAAATCGCTCTTGCTCCGGAAGCGGAGCAAGAGCGATTTCGGCGCTCGCAGGAATGATATCACATCTCCAGTAAGTCATTGCTTAATGGGAGGCAGAAGGATCGGCGTCATTCAAAAAGTTCTCATTGCTTTTATAAAGAGTTCCCACTCATATGTATCCAGAAGCGACTGTATTTCACGGAAATGATGTCTGCAATAATCTTTGGCATCCATGACAGGCATACTCTTTATTTTGCTATGAGCTTCCTCAATCCGCCTGATTGCGTCCGTAGGAAATCCATATTCAATTAGAGCCTCTCCCAGCAGACTTTTGACACCGGTTTCGTAGTATCTCCGCACACGAGATAGAGAAAATGTCTCAACACCTATTCCTTCCTGCTTCGCAACAAATACTACGATACTTTCAAATAAAGACAGAATTTTGGGTATCTTGTGTTCAAGAACATCTTTGAGTGATTTGAAGGCTTCTGAATATGCCCGGTCCATTGACTTATAATAACCTCTCCTGTACTTGCCTACTTCATATCCGAGTAGTGCTTTAAAACCGCCCTCATAATAATTATTCGCTATTGCCGAGAATTTTTTACATGTGATCTCATCAATCAAACTTGCATTATAAAATGTATTCAAAATTTTGTTAATCCATCTATAGTGTAGGAAGCCCTCGACATCAACAGTATGGGTAAGCAATGGTGAATATTTGCTGAACTCGGAATCAGTCATTAGTAAGTGGAGCAATTTCTCTTGATTTTCTTTGGATACAGTTCGGTTTTTAAAGAAAACTTCTTGTGGAAGAACAAACTGTTGAGTAACGGTCTCTCGTTCCGTTTTCCGCTGGGCATTTATACTTGTTAAATCTTCTATTTCAGCATTATCAAGATCGATAACACTTAATTCATTATCGGAGTAAGTGACAAAGTTCAAGGTCATTGAATCTGAATCTTCGATTTCCTGAAGTTCTTTCGTCATATAAAATACTCGCCCAATAAAACAATGATAATATCGTCCAGCTCTTCCTTTGATGTTTTTAATATCAAAAGGGGTTAGCTTTTTTGATCCCTTAGATGCGTTCAGGATTATCATGTTTTGGGCATCCGTATTTACCCCTTCAACAATTGTGGATGTGCAGAACAATACATCGAAAGTTCCTTTATTGAACTGATCTAAGATTTCCTGCTGAATGTACTTGGGCAACTTACCATGATGCATCCCAAAACCATTCTGCAAAACTTTAATAAGGCTCCATTCATCGACCGAGTGATCGATGTCGTATTCTTTCTGAATATGGGAAAGGAATGTTTTAAAATCATCTGAATATGCATCAAAAGCCCTGAGTGCACCCATATTATCAGATAGTTTATTAGAGTATTCGATAGCTTTTGCCGGCGTTGTACAGTACAACAATGTTTTTCCGTAGTGCTTATTACCAATATATGTCACCACATTCTTGATGCGGTCATTGACTTTTTTCTCTATGGGAACCAGTTCGTTGCTTTCCGACTCGGGAAGAAAACATGGAGTTACTTCCTCTATCTTGCTACTATGTGCATTAACTGAAATTCGCAAGGTTGGTTCAAAATTGATTTCTTTAACTACAATTTGATTCAGTGACAGAAATCGTTTCATGCCCTTGCTAAATCGGTCCTGGTTCAAGTTTGGGCCTGCGAGATAGAATTCATCTACGGATTTCGCCAACAGGTATAAGGCAACTCTAAAAGTTTTTCCCCGGTCTTCGTTCAGAAAGTCGTGGGGATTCGAATTTGTTTTCTTATTCTTTTTACTCTTTTCGTCGTCGCTATCGTCCAATTCGTCATTACAATAATCTTCGTCTATTTTATAAACCTCGTCAAAGAAAAAGAAGTCAATCTTTAAATCAGGGAAAGACGCAATTAGTTGTAGAGCTCTTTCCGGGGTGAAGACAAAAATCTTCTTCGATTCGTCCTCAACAACCGAATCAACCGTTTTGATGATCTGGTAGTCAAGGTTATTATCAGAAACAAAAGCAGACATCATTCGGGCATTTTCCAGAAGCAATGCAACTGTAGGAAAAACCAAAAGAATGTTATTGTATCGGTCCTTATTCAGAAATACGATTTCCCGCATTAAGAATGTTTTTCCATATGATGTCGGGGCACTCACAAGCAAGCGGCGTGGGGAGAGGCTCTGGAACAAGTCAACAACTTCCATTTGGGATTTGTCCAGGGTGTTTTTTTCATTGACGCGAGAGCGATACAGGTTCTTTATGGCTCGATTACTTATATCTTCAAGGGTCGCAAGCGCCTCATTTGGATCCTCGGAATAACCATTGAGCATGTTGTAGCCGAAAACACGCATCTTTTGGGACGCAATGTATAGTAATTGTGCAAGCACCTTGTCCTTCTTCAGCGCATCATTATCAGATATCCAGCAAACTAAATCGCGCAGATGGTTTACGCTCTCTGGATTATCAGCATCATACTGGTTAATCGCTGAAAGCAGTTGCTTAGCATAATCCTGCATAGAAGCCCGCCTCCTTATCTCTCAATCGCTCAATGCTTTCTATCGGAAACACATAGAACACAATTTCAGGGCTGAAGCCTTGAAAAGCATATGTATGCGCATTGAAGTAATCCCGGATACTATCGGTCTCTCGGTCAATCATCTGACAGAGCGCTCTGGCATCCTTGTAGACGGTTTCTTCCCCATAGGCCAACAGACAGGGAATCTTAATCCTTATACCCTCGGATTTGAAATAATCAAGCAGTTTTTTCCCACGCAACGTCGCATCGTCTTCCATAGATCGGATATTGATTTCCTCAATGGCTTCAAGAATCGCTTTTGTGTCATCTGTTAGAGAAACCCGTTTTTCGCATACAAAGAAAATCTGCTTTGACAAATACTCCGCAGTGAATTTCTCCAAAAGATCTTTGTTAATATCCGTTTTACAATAAGCTTTCCCACCAAGTTTAGCTTGTCCGAGCCATAAGGAAACGCCGGTTTCATCCTTTGAGAAATATGTCAAGTCATATCCCTTGATTTCATTGTTATCGTTTTGCCGAAGGATCGTTCTAACCGCCAGTTTGCAGGCCTGTGGATTATATAGCTGCACAAGCAAATCCAATAGTACTTCACTTGGGAGGCCATCAGTAATATCTGCTCTTTTAGGCAGGCGATTAATATACGCATACTTAGCTGCCTGCTCCAGAGAGGAGAAATGATCTTTCTCATAGTGCTGTACAACCTCCTCTTCTCCGTAGCTATAGAAAAAGAGGTTGTGTCTCATCAACTCACCCAGTTTTTCAACAGAATCTGCCGAAATATTGTGGCTGTACGGCTGATAAACAAACTGATCCTGCAGCGGCGAGAAGGTAAATATGATCCCTCTGCTCTTTTGGAGGATTTCTTTGTCAAATATTTCGTTATAACGCTTAGTGATTGACATCTTAACCTCCTATGTAGAGTGACAAAAGCAGGGTTAATCTTCTAATTTATGAGCAACACAATTGTCACAGAGATCCACTTCGTTAGAAATCATAATACTTCCGCATCCAGAGCAAAAAGTCAGTGCATCGCCAGCGTAGTTTTCGCCACAAGCAAAGCAATGATATTTGTTGTGTTCCTCATCATATGCGAGCTGTTCTTCGCCGCAGTTTACGCATTCAAATACAGGGAACCTACCACCGTCTTTCGCACAAGCGTAAGCACTAATGCCAAGTTCGTTTTCCACATATTCTTCAGCACGATTTGCGTACTTGTAATACAGGAATGTTTCGTTCCGCAAGTCTGTATAGTTTGCCGGTGGTACAATCCCATAATTATCTATGCAATGTTCAACAAATGCACAATGCACCTTTCTTATCATGAGATATTGCTCATGAGACAACTGTTTTTCGTCTTGAACCACACGCATTCCTAAGTGACACAAAAAATCTATATCTTTTAATGAAAACTGATTATCAGATATAAAATCGTCAATTGTATCAATAATCGTACGGTATAAATGGTTTGAGTGTTCAATCAAATATTTCACATATATGGTTTTCATATGCGGTTGAAATACTTGGAATAGCGATTCCATGTTTCCACTGATGGTTCGAATGTTTTGGCGCAAGCTGTCTATTGAAATGTTGCCTTGTCCGGTAGCGTGGGCAAAATCGTCTCGGCTATTTATGTAGGTAGCAAAATTCTTTATTAGCGCATCATCCATGCCGATTACATAAAAAACTTTAAAAATGTCCTTCTCGGGGAACAAGCTGAAATCATATACACTTTTATAGTTTTCAAGAGACGGTTTCTTGCAGTCTTTTCCTCTATAAGCATTTAATGGATAGAGTATATCTTTCATGCGATTTGGTTGGAATTGGTACGCTTTTTCTATGCAGTAGTACACAAAACTCATAAAAATTAAGTGCGCATAAAAATAAGCAACCTGATAGTTTCCGTTTTCGAAATTGTCTACTACGGTTTTCCGTAAATCAAACAAATATTGATCATATATACCTGTGCGCCAATCCACCTTATCTAACGGGAAAAACGCAATAAGGTCATCAATAAAATCTGGATAGTCTACTATTGGCTTAGAATTATTGACTTCCGTGACCGAAGATATTACATCTGCGAAAGAGGATAATGTACGGCTTATGTTCTCGCGGATTTCGTCAGTTCCCATATTACATACCCCACACTTCGGCAATTCTTTCTTTAATCTTCATATCTTCTTCTATAATTTTATCTTGATATCCTTTAATTGCTAATTGATGCTGTTCAATTTCTGCGACAATACTTTTTTGCGTTTCTAATGGCGGCAATGGAATCTTGCAACTCCTTACCAAATCGCTGTTAAGGTTATTTACCACACCTCCAGTCGCCAGTCTTTGATATTCCTGCATAATGGCCTCTGAGCCCAACATATAGCAGAGATATATTGGGTCAAATAATCCTTTGCTATTTCTGATTATCAACCAACCATCGTGAACGCATCCGTCAATACCCAATATATAAGGTCTGCCAAAACTCATCGAATTTGAAAGTATTAAATCACCCTTTTTTACGAAACGAGACTTGCGTGCTCCCTCCAACGTTATTTTTTCTTTTGTGGAATATATAAATAACGAGTTGGGTCTTCCATCTCCAATTTTAATCCAATTAACCCCGTTTGGATCATCTGTAATATAATCGTTAATTGGCCTTGGCGATGCACCTCTCTCAACTTCACAAACATCTCCTATGCATACCATTGGCCACGAACTGTTGAAATCAACAGCTTTTCTGTATCTATCTGCCAATAGTACATAATCCTGTTTTCTAATTTCATTTTTGCTTGCAACGACAATATTCTCGTTTTCTTCATCATCTATCGTTCCCGACTGATAACGCTTAAACAAATCAACAATATATGGAATCTCACTGCCCTTAATCTCTCTGCGCTGCGCGCCAAGATCATATCCGTCGTTGTTCAGCTTAACAAAGAGAATACTATCCTTTTCTTTTGCCAAAGTCCTATCTATCAAGAGAACACTTGTTTTTACGCCGCTGTACGGATTAAACACACCCGCTGGCAGAGAGATAACACCGTAGAGATAACCTCCGTCTACGAGCATTTTCCTTAAATTCTTGTAAGCAATTTGAGCTTGGAACACAATGCCTTCAGGTACAACAATGGCAGCGCGTCCAGTAGGATTTAAGTGTTCTGCAATATAGTCAACAAAGAGAACTTCCGCACGCTTAGCAGAAACACGATAGCGGTTGTGCGGGCTAATACCACCTTTAGGCGTCATAAACGGAGGATTGGCCAGAATGACATCATAGTTATCATCCCATTTTTCCAAGCTTGTCAATGTATCGTACTCGCTAATCTGAGGATTAGAAAAACCATGGAGATACATATTTACACGGGAAAGGCGCACCATATCCGGAGAAATGTCATAACCAGCAAAATTCTGGGCCATACGCTTTTTGTCATCACCAGAAAGCGTGGATTTCCCTTCCTCATCTCGATTCTGTGCATCAATGTACTTGTATGCACTAATCAGGAAGCCGGCAGTACCACAAGCAGGATCAAGAATGGTTTCGTCTTTTCTGGGCGCAACAATTTCCACCATCATATCGATGATATGACGGGGTGTTCTGAACTGGCCTGCATCGCCTTGACTGCCCATGATGGAGAGCAGATATTCAAAGGCATTGCCCAGGTCTTCACTGTTGTCATAGCTAAATTCTGCGATTTCCTTTAGAAAACGGTTCAATGTCTCGGGATCACGATATGGAATATAGGCCCCCCGCAGGATATCACGGAACAAAGACGGTAAGTCAGCATTGTTTACCATCTTGTCGATGCCTTCAGCATACAGATTCAGACGCTCCTGAGCACTGTGTTCGGGGAGCATAATTTGCGTGAAAGCATACTTCTCGTAATCACCAGAGAAAAAGACTCGCTTACCGCCGAATTCAGCGCCGGCTAAATCCATATCATTCATAAATTTATAGATCAGCGCAATGGTGATTTGTTCTACCTGCGCCTTCGGATCAGGCACCTTGCCGACCAGTATGTCGCGCAAGGTGTTTATTTTTCTCTTAACGTCGAAATTCAACATAATTGCTTACCTCACATAAACCTTGACAGGTTCACATTGTCATTTACATAGCCAACCACACTACGCATATTGGGGGCACCAAGCCGCTTCAAATCCGCAAAGGAATAGCTGGGAACCTGCGTTCCAAGAAGCTGATATTTGCCATCTTCAATGACACGCCGAACTTCTTTATCTGTTAAATAGGTTTCAAAGAATCGGCGGACTTCATAATAGTCTCCTGGGGCAACGCCACAAGTCAACATATAGTTGTCGAACTCATCATTGACCAATTCTTTTTTGCTTTTGAACGCAGGAATAATGCCAAAGACCTTGTCCAGCATTTCTCGGACCGTAACTCTGCGATCAACACCGGTAGCACGCCGCAGCTTGTCCCAAGTATAAAATTCGGACGGCTGATTGAGATAGGTTTCCTCGATATAACGCTGCGCTGCAGCGTAATTGCCCTGTTCATACTGCGCTTTGGCTGTGGCATCCTTTTTGACGGTATCTTCAAATTTTTCGAAGAACATACGATCAATTTTCATGCATTGCAAACCAACTTTGGTTTCTGTCAAAGTTTTCAGCGGATCAGGGTCGAAGTTCTCAAAAGTGGTTCCGATAACACCGCCGCCCAAACCAAGCCCCTTGGATGCCGGACGAGGAAGCTTGATTACTTCATCGTAATCATATTTTTCCTCAAAATACTCGCAGTTCCCAAAGAAATCAAACAGTTTGAACGTTTCCTTCGGTTCAGAGTGAAGCTCCTGCACCCCGTTTACATACCGTTTGAAATTGAACGTATATGTACGCGTTCCTCTTCCCTTGATCTGAATAAAGTCCGTGGGTGAGAAGATCGGGCGGAACAGACCGATATTTAAAATATCTTCGCAGTCATATCCGGTTGTCATCATTCCAACCGTAACACAAATACGAGTTTTTGACGATTTATATCCCTCAAGGAACTTCGTGTTGCCGCTCAGATTGTTGTTCTGGAAGTTGATAGTGTATTCCTGCGCACTCTGGACATCAGAAGTAATCTGCATTGCAAAGTCGGAATAGTACATATCCGGGAACATCTTATCAGCGTAAACATTGAGTAGCTGAGTAATCTTTGCAGCGTGCTTTCTACTAACACAGAAAATGATTCCCTTTCCAATTTCGCCTGTCAACGGATCGCGCATAGCGTTATCCATAAAGGTTTTTACGAAGATTTTGTTCGTCTCATCAGAGAAAAACTTTTTCTCAAAATCACGAGCAAAATAAGTTTCCTCTGCGTCCTCATCTTCTTCGTCGCCATGGCTAATTACTGCATATCCCTTGTCAGCCAAGAGCTGCGTAGTAATATCTGTTCGCGCATCAACAACAGTGGGATTAACAAGATATGGACCATCAGGATCGTTGACACCATCGATCAACGAATAGCGGAACGTAGGCTCCCCGCTTTCGCAACCAAAGGTTTTATATGTATCGAGCAACTGACGGCGTTCCCATGCTCTCGGGTCGGAAGCAATCAAATCGTCAGCATCTACATTTTTTAAGTAATCCTTCGGAGTAGCAGTCAAACCCAACTTATATCCAATGAAATATTCAAAGACAGCCCGACTATTTCCGCTGATAGAACGATGGCTTTCATCGGCAATAATGAGAGAAAAATCTGTGGGCTTAAACACCTTTTTGAACTTATTGTTGTAGCTTAAGGTCTGAACCGTAGATACCACGATATCTGCCTTACGCCAATCATCAGTGTGCTCTTTGAAAATTACCGTTTCATAATCGGGCTTCAGGTAGCTAATAAAGTTCTTTTTCGCTTGATTTTCAAGCTCGATTCGATCAACCAAGAACAAGACTCGATTGGCGTTTCCGCTCCGCAAAAAGAGCCGAATAACTGCTGCGGATGTCAGCGTTTTACCTGTGCCTGTTGCCATTTCAAACAGGAAGCGTTGGTTTCCTTCTCGTACAGACGCTTGCAGTGCCTTCAGTGCATTCACTTGATCTTTGCGCAACATCCGAAGGCCCCTGTCACGCAGGAATTGAGCGCGGGTTTCTTCGTTTTGATATTCAGGCGCTTCTGCATAACGAGGTTCTTTTACAACAGCAATATAATCTTCTGCAATTTCCTCGCTGTATAGTTTGGCAGGGTCTGCATTTAAAGCCTTACTTTCCTTTACACTTTCATAAGTGGGGAATGTAATGATCACTTGCGGGCTGCCCTTGTAAATGTTCCAGAAATAGTGAATATTACCGTTTGATAAGATGACATACTTGACGAATTGAGACTTAGCATACTTGCGAGCCTGCTCTTTGCCTGCTAAAGGATCATAGTCTTCCGATTTTGCTTCGAGAACAATAAATGGTTTGCCGTTTTCATCAAGCAATAGAAAGTCCACAAATCCGTTCTTCGTCTTTTCAAAATTGTCGCCCAATGCGTCTATTTGTGTTTTGCTAAGCTTTACATTGGCCTCCACCTGAATGTTGGCAGGGCCGAACTCGTTATCAAAAAAGCGCCATCCAGCATCTTCAAGCAATTTGTTGATTTTAATGCGAGCCTTAGCTTCTTTTGCACTCATACGATTACCCTTTCTCAGTTTTGATCTCATTTGGGAATGCGGGCAATATTTGCAAGTATATTAGGGCTTCAGCGCCGTGACAGGAACCACAAACACCCCATCTGGCCGCTGATAGGCTGCGTTAGCCATACCGCACAAGACGCAGAGAACTGCGGGGGGCTTTCCTTTGGGATCTTCCGAAATCTGCTTTTTGATCTCCAATAAGTTGGCTGCGGCAGCATCAATCTGGTTGGCACCCAGTTTGATTTCAAAAGCGCACCACTGGCCGTCTGGCAGTTCGATGATAGCATCGATCTCCTGGTTTTTATAATCCTGATAGTGGTACAGATTTGCCCCGAAAGACTCCGCATAAATCCGGAGATCGCGTTCACAGAGGGCTTCAAACAGGAAACCAAGCGTTTCCAAATCACCCATCAACCCAGCAGGGGTAGCTTTCAGCAAAGCACAGGCCAGAGAAGGATCAGAAAAGTGCCGTTTTTCGGCCTGCTTGATGCGAACAGAGGAACGGATGCCAGAGGAGAATGGCGGTTGATTGTCCGTAATAAATAACCGCTTGAAAATGTCCAGATAAGCAGACACCGTATTGGAATCGATGTCCTCGTCATCCACGGCCTTAATATCTTTCGTTAAAGTCTTATTGGTAACGGTAGTGCTTTCGTTACGGGCCAGAGAGCGCAGCAGCAGGCGCATCTTGGATGTATCGCGCTTCACGCCGTCAATGCGGTACACGTCATCATCGATAACAGCGTTGAGATATTCCAAGGGAAGCAAAGCAGCCTGCTCGATAGGTAATCCCAAACTGCCGGGCCAACCGCCGCGGATAATCAGCTCGATCAGCTTTTTCAGATCCACTTCGCCGGTTAATGCAGGGGTCAACTCGCCGTGGCACAGTTTTTCCAAAGAAACCTTCCCGCAGGAATCCCCAGACTCGTATAGGGACATGGGCCTCATCCGCAGCTTGGCAATACGACCTGCCCCGCTATGCAAAATCCCCTTATGGTTCGGCGTGGCAGATCCGGTCAGAATGAACAGTCCTTTTTCCGAAACCTGATCCACCTTGTACCGCACGGCATCCCAAATAGGAGGTACTTCCTGCCACTCGTCAATCAGGCGAGGCGTTTCACCATCCAGAACCAAAGCAGGGGACAATTCGGCCAGCTGGCGATTCTGAAAGTTATTGGCGGGATCGCCGATGTATATCTCGCTTTTGCTGTGATAAGAAGATGTCCAGGTCTTTCCGCACCACTTGGGTCCCTCAATACAAACGGCACCAAACGCCAACAGATATTCCTTAACCTTGGTATCAATAACGCGGGATTTGTAGTTCTGCTTATCCATAAACGCTCACCTCGATTATAAGCTGAGTCTATTATAATCTATTCAGTTGAATTTTACAACTCTATTCAGTTGGATTTTTGTTTCTCATTCAGTCAAATTTCTGTTTTCCAACCAATCTAATTTAATCGATCGTTCTTTCTGATAGTCTTGCTAATAATTATCAGAAAGGCTATTAGCAAAAAAGTATATACTTACGCCAGTTCCTCTTAGCAGTTGTCATTCAGTCAGATTTTCGATTTTCATTCAGTCAAATTTTGAAGCTATGGAAAAACTCCAACTATACAGGCACTCCACGTTTTGGTAAACTGACATTGTATTTTGGGTCAGGAATCAAATCTGACGAGGGATGGTTGCAAGAACTGCACCTATACAGTGCCGCACATTTCTGATAAACTAAATCCGTATTTAGGGTCATGTGGATCAGATTCGTGGGGCGACTATGCAAAAGTGCAAGTGGACGATCCTGCGTAATTTTGATAAACTGGACCCAGCTTTTAGGGCGGAGTAAGTTAGGGCGGAGTAAGTTAGGGAGGAACAGCGACGGGTAAGGGCGAAGTGCGCCCATTCGTCTCCTCAAAACGACCTTGAACGAAAAAGAACCAGCAATTAGAAGCGAGTAGAAATTAAATAACTGAGAAATCAAAAGACAGATCAAGTCTACCATTACCCTTATTGGGTGCGGAGCTTGACCTGTCTTTTTGCATATAGATCGCCGTGGGATGCCAACCACGGCCCGGCAGGAACACTTGAATATTTGAAACCTTATCGATCATAGAGCAAGCCGTCAGGACGGTACGGCAGGAAAACCGTCAAGGGAGTCTGGCAAACTCCCGGTCTGCGGGTCTCGCAATGGTGCGAGCCCGGCCCCGCAGGAACAGCACTCCCCTGATCCGCAGCCGGGCGGATTATTTGACACACGCGGTTGGCCACGACTTATTACCAACTGCACCCGAGTTCAGCGGTGGTGTCAGCGGCGGCTCGCCAGAGCAGAGGTCTCTACCTCCATGCCGCATTCGTACTGACCGTGGCAAAAGTAAAAAGAGACAGGAACCAGGACAAGGTCTGAAAAGCCCGGAGTTACAAGGCTTCTTGACTCTGCAAGGGCCTCCTGTTCCCGGAAAGCAGCCGGAAACGGCGGCTGATGCCAACGGGCGAAGTGCGCCTATCTGGACAAATACTATGATCGATAAGGAGTTTTACATATGGCAAAGAAAATCATGAAGTTGGGGGCATACCGCACTCTGGTTGCCCAGTTGGACAAACTGGCCCGACACAACCGTCAGGGCAGCTTCCAAACCAAGACTCGGTATTACGAAGCCTTCAAGCGGTTCTGCTCGTTTCTGGCGGACGAGTTCCACCTCCAGAAGCTGACCAACATCAGCGGCAAGCATCTGGTCAGCTATGTGCTGTACTTACAGGATAACGACCTCGCTGCCAGCACCATCAAGACCGATCTGGCGGCCATCCGTTTCTTCCATGATAAGATGAGCGATTCCAAGTACGAGCTGCCCACCAACGATGAATTGGGCGTGGAGCTGGAGCGGCGGTGCTTTGGCGGCGTAGACCGTACCTGGAGCAATGTGGAGTTCAACAAGATGCTGGGCAGGGCGTTGGGCGATGACCGGTGGGATTACATTCTGGCCCTCTATCTGGGGCGTTTCGCCGGTCTGCGCATCCACGAGTGTTTCCGTATTGACACCGCTACGGCGGAGCAGGCTCTGCGCGAAAACGCCATCACCATCAAGGGCAAGGGTGGCAAGGTGCGCACTGTTCCCATCGAAGATGAGCGCATTACCACACATCTGAAAAAGCAACTGGAACGAACCGAGCGCGGTCACAAGCTGTTGGTGCCGGACGGTATGCCTACCGACCGGGCCATCCATCAGCTTCAGCTTTTTATCTACGCCAATCGCGGCGATTTTCAGGAGGACGCCAACCGTCCATTGACCTTCCATGGTCTTCGGCACACCTATGCCGCTGAGAAGTACCAGAAGCTGATCGACGGCGGCATGGGAAGTCTGGACGCCCATTTTGCGGTATCACGTCTGTTGGGTCATGAGCGGGCCGATGTGACCGACATCTATCTGGCCTCTCTGCCCAAGGAGGGCCGCCATGGGAAATAACGGTATGAATCCCAAGGCCACGGGTCAAACTAATCCCGGAGGCGAATGTATGGATTATCAGGAAATCACCCTTGGACAGGTCACCTATGAGATCCGCCGAGTCTACACCGGCGAGCGATCCGCGGCGGATTTGGTCTTGGATCGGCTGTCTCAGGCGGCTTCGGAAAAACCTTCTTTTGACGTTGACACCAACCCTGCGGTATAATATGCCTGTGGGTTAATTTGTCGTGAGGAGGCGAATATGAGAAACGACAAATTAACGCTGGGATTTGCCTACCTGCGTCTCTCCAACGAAGAGGCTCAGGGCGGGGAATCGTCCAGTATTACGAACCAGCGCATGATCGTACAGAACTACTGCAAACAGAACGGCATCACTCTGGTACGGGAATTTGTGGATGACGGCTACTCCGGCGGTAACTTCGACCGCCCGGCCTTTCAGGAGATGATGAAGCAGCTCCAGCAGGGCAAGGCCAACACAGTCATTACCAAGGATCTGTCCCGACTGGGCCGCGATATGCGGGAGGCCAGCTACTACGCCGAGCAGTTCTTCCCGGAGCACGGCATCCACTATATTGCCATCTCGGACAACTTCGACACCGAGCGGGAAAACCTTATGGCTCCCTTCCTATTTGCCATGAACGAGGTCTACCTGCGGGACAGCTCCCGCAAGGTCAAGGATGTGATCCGCAGCAAGCGAGAGAACGGCCAGTACTGCGCCTGTCCTCCCTACGGCTACCGCAAGGACACCCAGAGCAAGCACCGCTTGGCTCCCGATGAGATGACGGCCCCTGTGGTGCTGCGCATCTTTGAGCAGGCGGCCAAGGGAGATTCTTCACGGAAAATTGCCCTGGATCTCAACGAGGATGGGGTCATCCCGCCCTTGAAGTACCGGGTGCTGTACCGAGACGAGTTCAGCGAGGAAGGAGCGGCCCGGGCATCGGATTTGTGGAACTATACGACGGTCAAGCGCATTTTGAAAAACCCGGTCTATCTGGGTCATACTCTTCTGGGCAAGAGCAAGAAGGTCAGCGTCAAGTCCAAGAAAAAAGTCCCGGTTCCCCGGGAGGATTGGGCCGTGACGGAGAACACCCATCCGCCGCTGGTGTCCAACACTCTTTACGAGCGGGCGCAGGCCAACCTTGGACGGGGCTCCCGGGATTACCGGGCTTACGACCATGTACGCAAGAGCATCTTCTCCGGCATTGCCGTCTGCTCCAAGTGCGGCTATTCCCTGTGTTCCTGCGGAACAGTCTACAAGGGAGAGCGGGAGAAGTACTGGTATCTCTCCTGCACTCATCAGCGGCAGGATATCGCCGATCCCTGCACCGGTGTCCGAGTTCGGTACGCCGACCTGCTGGAGATCGTGCGGCAGGATCTGAACACGATCCTTGCGCTAACCGATGAACAGGTGGACGCCATGGTACAGGAGGCTCTGAAGCAGTTTGGCAGCGAGGACAGCATCAAAGCCAGAAAGCTGCAAAAGGAGCAGGCCGAGGCGCGGCTGCTGACCATCGACAAGGTGGTGACCAAGCTCTACACGGACAACGCGGAAGGCCGTTTGGATGACGAGCGACTACAGCGTATGGTAGGAGACTTGGAGAAGGAGTCAGCCGGACTGCGCTCCCTGTTGAGTGAGCTGGCGCTGTCCAACTCCGCGCAGGAAACCAAGGATAACTATGCTCACTTCTTTACGCTGGCCCGACAGTATACCCATATTGAGAAGCTGGACCGGGATATCTTGCAGACCTTTGTGGAAAAAATCGAGATTGGCCCTAAGGAGTTGCCCGAGGGAATGGAGAAGGCCACACACCGCAATCAACCTTATCGTCAAAGCATCCGTATTTTCTACCGCTTTATTGGCGAGATGAAGGGCGAGGCAAAGCGTGATTTACCCCTTGGTGTCCCATACAACAAAAATGGGGTTGTCTCCATCTTAAACACGGATGAATCTGTGAAGATTGAACAGAATCCGGCGTGACGTTTTGGATGTTTCGCAGATGAATTTTGCTCTTAAGATGGAGGAAGAACACCAAGGGAGGTCGGCGTCAACCTCAAGCAGGGCTACAACGGCGACCTGACCTCCCGCGAGGCCGGTTCCGTCGGCGGCCAGATGGTCAAGAAGATGATCGAGAGCTACGAGAAGAGCCTGTAAGCTCCTCTTATGGCAAAGAAGGAAGTCCGCCGCGGCGGACTTCCTTCTTATTTCCTTAAAACTTAAAACCATTTCTTGCGCTTGAAGTAGCGGATCAGCACGGCGACGATGACCACCGCCAGCACGATGACCACGGGATAGCCGTACTCCCAGCTCAGCTCCGGCATATCGAAGTTCATGCCGTACCAGCCGACGATGAGCGAGAGCGGCAGGAAGATCGTCGTCACGATGGTCAAAAGCTGCATGACGCGGTTCTGCGCGATGTCCACCTGCGACTGGTACTCGCCGCTCACCTGCATGGCGTATTCGCGCAGGCGCTCCGTCTCATTTTTCAGCGCCTCCACGCGGCGCAGAAAATAATTCATGCGTCGGGTAGAGCGCTTGTCAAAGAGGTCGTCCGCCTCCTCCAGCAACGACGCACCGAAATCGGCGAGCTGAGCGTAGAAGCGGTCCGCGCGGCTGACCTCCTTGCGGATGGCGCTCATGCGGTGGATGAAGCGGTCCGTGTTGTCGGCCAGAACCTCCTGCTCCAGATTCGTGATGCGCTCCTCAAGCTGCTCGAGCGCCGCAAGATCGTCCCGCACCAGCGTGAGCAGCAGATCGGCAAGAAAATTATCCGCCCCGTCGGCATTATGCGGACGCATGGCGCGGATGGCGTCGAGACAGTTCGCGACCACACGGTCGTGATCGACGATGAGCACATTTCCCTGCGACCACGAAAACGTGAAGCGGCGGGCGGCCTGACTGCCCCGCGCCGGGATGCGGATATGGCCGGTGATGCCGTTCTGATCGGTCAGGAGCGCGCACAACTGCGAGCCGTACACGCTGTCCGACGTGAGCGGCGGCGTAAGCGTATCGGGCAGCGTGACCGCGGAAAGCTCCGACGGCTCGAGCAGAGCCAGTACATTTTCCCATTTTTCCGGCGCTTTTTCGCCCAGCGGACGAAGCGCGTCGCCAAATTCATAAAACTGCATAACGCGGCCCCCCTATCTTATGCCTATGATAGCAGGACCGCGTCGCCGCGTCAAGAGATTCGGTTTTGAAGGACTCAGCCGCCGAGGTACGCCTTGCGCACCGCGTCGCTGGCCATCAGCTCCGCACCGGTGCCGGTGAGCGAGATCTTGCCGGTCTCGAGCACATAGGCGCGGTCGGCGACGGAGAGCGCCGCCTGCGCGTTCTGCTCCACAAGCAGGATGGTCGTGCCCGCGGCGTGCAGCTCGCGGATGATGTCGAAGATCTGCTCGACCAGAATGGGCGCGAGGCCCATGGACGGCTCGTCGAGCATGAGGAGCTTGGGCTTGCTCATGAGCGCGCGGCCCATCGCGAGCATCTGCTGCTCGCCGCCGGAGAGCGTGCCGGCGATCTGACGGCGGCGCTCCTTCAAACGCGGGAAGCGCTCGTAAACGTCCGCGATGCCCGGCTCGATGGTGGAATTTGGCTGCGTGTACGCGCCCATCTGCAAATTCTCCTCCACGGTCATCTGCTGGAAGATGTGACGTCCCTCGGGAACCTGCGCCAGACCGTGCTCAACGATCTTATGCGGCGCAACGCCCTTGAGGTCATGGTCCTCAAAGAGGACGCTGCCCATCTTGGGGTGCAGCAGGCCGGAGATCGTGTTCAGAATGGTGGATTTGCCCGCGCCGTTCGCGCCGATGAGCGTGACGACCTCGCCCTCGTTGACCTCAAAGGAAACGCCCTTGACGGCGTGGATGCTGCCGTAGTACACATGGATATCATCAACTTTTAAGATCTGCGCCATCGTTACGCCTCCTTCTTCTTGCCGAGGTATGCTTCGATGACCTCGGGATTGTTCTGGATATCGTCGGGCGAGCCCTTGGCGATGATGCGCCCGAAGTTCAGCACGGCGATGCCCTCGCAGATGTTCATGACGAGGTTCATATCGTGCTCGATGAGCAGCACCGCGATCTTGAAGGTATCGCGGATGGAGCGGATGTTCTCCATCAGCTCCGCCGTCTCGCTGGGGTTCATGCCCGCCGCCGGCTCGTCGAGCAGCAGCAGGCAGGGATTCGTCGCCAGCGCGCGGAGGATCTCCAAACGGCGCTGCGCGCCGTAGGGCAGGCTTCCGGCCTTGGCGTCGGCGAACTCCTCCATGTGGAAGATGGAGAGCAGCTCCATCGCGCGCTCGTGGACCACGCGCTCCTCGCGCCAGAAACGCGGCAGGCGGAGGATGCCCTCGGCCATGTTGTAGTGCATCTGGGTGTCCATGGCGGTGGTGATGTTCTCCTCCACCGAGAGGTTCTGGAACAGGCGGATGTTCTGGAAGGTACGCGCGATGCCCGCGCGGTTGATCTGCGCGGTGTTGAGACCGTGAATGTCCCTGCCGTTGAGGAGGATGGTGCCGTGCGTGGGCTGGTAGACCTTCGTGAGCAGGTTGAAGATGGTCGTCTTGCCCGCGCCGTTGGGGCCGATGAGGCCCGCGATCTCCGTGCGGCCGATGGTGATGTTGAAGCTGTCGACCGCCTTCAGGCCGCCGAAGGTGATGCCGAGGTCGATGCACTCGAGGACGGGAGACTTGTCCGCGTCGCGCTCCGGCAGCAGCGCCGGCTCACGGGTAACGGGAACGAGCTTTGTTTTCTGCGTCATAGTCAAACCTCCTTTTCTTCAACGCTGTGCCGGCGTGGGAGCAGCTTTGCGAAAAATGCCTTGAACCGGGGATTGTTGGTCGCGAGCATCACGAAGATGAGCACGATGGCGTAGACCAGCATACGGTAATCTGCGAACTGGCGCAGTGCCTCGGGCAGGATGGTCAGCGCGGCGGCGGAGAGGAGGCTGCCCCAGATGTTGCCAAGCCCGCCGAGCACCACGAACACCAGCACAAGGATGGAGGTGTTGAAGTTGAACTTGACCGACTGGAGCGAGGAGTAATTCAGACCGTAGAGCGCGCCGGCCGCGCCGGCGAGGGCGGCAGAGGTGACGAAGGCCATGAGCTTATACTTCGTGAGGTTCAATCCGACGGACTGCGCGGCGATGGGGTTGTCGCGGATGGCCATGATGGCGCGGCCCGCGCGGGAGCGCGTGAGATTGAGCACGATGATGAGCGTCACCATCACAAGGATGAAGCCCGCGGTAAGACCCGCGATGGTCTTGGTGCCGGTCGCGCCCTGCGCGCCCTTGATGATGGCGTAGCCCGTGGCGTCGAGACCGAGGTCGTCGATCGTCTTGGTGCCGGAAACGTTGAAGAGAACGTGCAGGCCCGAAGCGTCATAGCCGACGAGCAGGCAGTTGATCAGGTCCGCGATGATCTCGCCGAAGGCGAGCGTCACGATGGCGAGGTAGTCGCCCTGGAGCCGCAGCACCGGCGTGCCGACGAGCAGGCCCACGATGGCGGCGAAGATCGCGCCGACGACCATGGCGATGGCAAGGCGCACCGGCGCATTGGGGACCGCCGTGAGCAGGCTCTGCGAGACGATGACGCCGCTGAACGCGCCCACGCTCATAAAGCCCGCGTGGCCGAGGCTCAGCTCACCGAGGATGCCGACGGTCAGGTTCAGCGAGACCGCCATGGACATATAGCAGCAGATGGGTACGAGCAGACCGAGCGTCTTGCGGTTGAGCATCCCGCCGTTCTGCAAAACGGTCACGACGATGAAGACGGCGATCACGCCGAGGTAGGTCGCGAAGTCGACCTTGGTGGTCTTTTTCAAGGACTTGAATTTCGTTGTCAGCTTTGCCATAGTTGCCACCTCACACTTTCTCCGGCACATACTTGCCGAGGAGTCCCGCGGGCTTGACGAGCAGCACCACGATCAGCACCGCGAACACGATGGCGTTGGCGAGCGTCGTGGAGATGTACGCCTTGGCCAGCGCCTCGATGATACCGAGGAGCAGTCCGCCGAGGAACGCGCCGGGGATGGAGCCGATGCCGCCGAACACGGCGGCGGTGAACGCCTTGATGCCGGGCATGGAGCCGGTGGTCGGCATGAGCGACGTATTGAACGAGCAGAGCAGCACACCGGCGATGGCCGCGAGCGCGGAGCCGATGGCGAAGGTCGCGGAGATGGTCGCGTTGACGTTGATGCCCATGAGCTGCGCCGCCGCCTTATCCTCCGAGCAGGCACGCATGGCCTTGCCCATCTTGCTCTTGTTGACGAAGGTGGTCAGCGCGAGCATGATGACGACGCAGACCGCGATGGTCAGAAGCGAAATGTAGGAGATGGAGAGCCGTCCGTCTAAGAGGCTCGCCGTCCCCGTGACCACGGGGGTGTAGGACCGTGCAGCTGCCTTCCAGATGAGCAGCGCGGAGTTTTGCAGGAAGTAGCTCACGCCGATGGCGGTGATGAGCACCGCAAGGCTCGGCGCGTTTCTCAGCGGCTTATAGGCCAGCCGCTCAATGAAAATGCCGAGCACCGTACAGACGACGACTGCGAGCAGTACCGCGACGACATTCGGCAGGTGCAGATAGAACATCGCGCAGAAGGAGATATAGCCGCCGACCATGATGACGTCGCCGTGGGCGAAGTTCAGCATTTTGGCGATGCCGTAGACCATCGTGTAGCCGAGCGCGATGATGGCGTACACGCTGCCGAGGCTGATGCCGCTGATGAGATAGGATAAAAACTCCATACCAAAGAACACCTCTTTTTCCGAGCTTTTTTCTGTGGCAGAAACAAGGGCAAGCGACGCCCTCTTCCCTGCCTTTGTTTCCGCCATAGAACAGGGCTGTGGCCGTCGGGGCTTGCGCCCCCGACAGCCGGCCCCAAAGAGAGAGGAACGATTTTTTACTTCATGACATACTGGCCGTTTTCGATCACGGCGGCGAGAGGCGCCTTGGAAACCTCGCCCTCGGCATTCCATGTCATGGCCTTACCGGTCAGGCCGTCCACGCTGAGGCTGGTCATAACGCCGACGATTGCATCACAGATCTCGGGGGCGGTCATGTCGCCGGTGCAGCCTGCCTTCTCCAGCGCAGCCTTGACGATATAGACGGCATCGTAAGCGTCGGCAGCGAACTGGTTCGGCTCCACGCCGAACTCCTCGGTGTATGCCTTGACGAAGCTCTGGGTCGCCGCGTCCTCGGAGTTGGCGGAGAACGGAGTGAGGAGCATGACGCCCTCGGCGAGGGAGGTATCGAAGTTCTTCATGGTGAGGATGCCGTCCATGCCGTCCACGCCGAAGAAGGTGGGCGCATAGCTCATGGCCTTGGCCTGACTGAGGATGACGGAGGCAGGCTCATAATAGATGGGGAGGAACACGACATCCGCGCCGGCGTTCTTGGCGGCGGTGAGCTGCACGGAGAAGTCGGTGGCGGTCGCTAGGGTGAAGGTGGTCTCGGAGACGATCTCAAAGGCGCCCTTGGCTTCGGCTTCCTTCACGAAGGTGTCGCGGATACCCTGCGAGTAGGCGTCGTCGTTGCGGTAGATGATGGCAACCTTCGCGCCCGCCATGTTCTCGGCGATGTAGTCAGCCGCGCCGGTACCCTGGTTGGTGTCGGTGAAGCAGACCTGAAAGACATTGTCCTTATCGGCGGTGACATCGGGCGAGGACGCGGACGGGGTCAGCATGAAGGTGCGTTCGGTATTGGTGACCGCGGCGACCGCGATGGACGCGCCGGTGGTGGTGGGACCGACGAGGACCTGCATCCCTTTATCCATCATGTCGTTGTAGGCGTTGATGGCCTTTTCGCCGTCGCCCTCGTCATCCTGCTTGAGGAAGGTGAACTTGACGGCGGAATCGCTGGCGTTGATCTCCTCCACGGCAAGCTCCGCGCCGTTGACGACGGCCTGACCGTAAATGGCATAGCCGCCGGTCAGCGGACCGCAGGTGCCAAGCACGAAGGTCTGGGCCTCGGCGCCGGACTGGTCGCCGGAGCCGTCCGCATCAGGAGTGCTGGGGGTATCGGCCTTCTGGCCGCAGGCTGCCATGGTGAAGACCATAGCGGCTGCCATAAACATGGCTGCAAACTTCTTTTTCATCTTGTTTTCTCCTTTTCAATAAAAATTGTTTTTTCATTATTTATACAAAAAAGCGATCCCGCCTGCTTGGCGTGACCGCTTTGCTGTATCGAACTGCTTCAATACTTACGCTTGCGATTTCATGCCAAGTGCCGCGTGGGAAAGGATCAGGCCCAGAATGGACAGGACCAATACGCGCAGACCGAAAATGGGCAGGCAAATCAAAATGGACGCTGCGAAAACAGCGTCCATCACCTTGCTATTCATCCCATTGTTGGTGTTGGCGGCAGCGCAGGAGAAGGTGGCCTCTGCACGGTTGGCAGCGGCGGCACAAGAACCGTTATTCACTTTTGTATCAGCAAAACGGAACATTGTATTAGAACTCCTCATGTATCTGTCATATTTGATGGTGTTATTGTAGCGCGTAAATATCCATTCGTCAAGACGGCAAGATTGATAAAATATGCAGCGCAGCGAAAAGGGCTGTTGTCATATTGCACAATTCCCACCCCAAAAGCTCGACACATGGCACAAAGTCCCTCGTGCGAAGCCGCGCGAAATACGGCTTGCAAATGTCTGCAACATTTGATAGAATGCGGATAGCTCAGCTAAAGTCCGCGCTGCGGTAGCGGACTCCTATTATAAGAAAGGAAGATCACCATGATTTACACGACCGAAGTTCAGCATATGTGCCCGGTCGCCAAGGGCGCATATCACGGTCCCGCTCCCATTCCCGAAGAGGGCAAGTGGGTGCAGGCCAAGCAGCTCTCCGACATTTCCGGCTTTACCCACGGCATCGGCTGGTGCGCTCCCCAGCAGGGCGCGTGCAAGCTGACGCTCAACGTCAAGGAAGGCGTCATTCAGGAGGCGCTGGTCGAGACCATCGGCTGCTCCGGCATGACCCACTCCGCCGCCATGGCGTCCGAGATCCTCATCGGCAAGACCATTCTCGAAGCGCTCAACACCGACCTCGTGTGCGATGCCATCAACACCGCCATGCGCGAGCTGTTTCTGCAGATCGTCTACGGCCGCACCCAGTCCGCCTTCTCCGAGGACGGTCTCGCCGTCGGCGCGTCCCTCGAGGACCTCGGCAAGGGTCTGCGCAGCCAGATCGGCACGATGTTCGGCACCGTCGCCAAGGGCCCGCGCTACCTCGAAATGGCCGAGGGCTACTGCACCAGAATGGCGCTCAACGCGCAGGACGAGATCATCGGCTATGAGTTCGTCAACCTTGGCAAGATGATGGACTTCATCAAGAAGGGCGACGACGCCAACACCGCGCTCGAAAAGGCCAAGGGCCATTACGGTCAGTGGGACAGCGCGGCGAAGTACATCGACCCGCGTCAGGAATAAGGAAGGGAGGACGAAACAATGGCTCTGTTTGAAAATTACGAGAGAAGAATCGACAAGATCAACGGCGTCCTCGCGCAGTATGGCATCTCCTCCGTGGAGGAGTGCCGCGAGCTCTGCCAGTCCAAGGGCTTTGATCCCTACGAGATCGTCAAGGGCATCCAGCCCATCTGCTTTGAAAACGCCTGCTGGGCGTACACCGTGGGCGCGGCCATCGCGCTCAAGGCGGGCGTGAAGTCTGCCGCCGAGGCCGCCAAGATGATCGGCGTCGGCCTCCAGTCCTTCTGCATCGACGGCTCCGTCGCCGAGGACCGCAAGGTCGGTCTCGGTCACGGCAATCTCGGCGCGATGCTGCTCTCCGACGAGTCGAAGTGCTTTGCCTTCCTCGCCGGTCACGAGTCCTTCGCCGCCGCAGAGGGTGCCATCGGCATCGTCAAGAACGCCAACAAGGCCCGCAAGGAGCCTCTGCGCGTCATCCTCAACGGTCTCGGCAAGGACGCTGCTCAGATCATCAGCCGCATCAACGGCTTCACCTACGTTCAGACCCAGTTCGACTACTTCACCGGCAAGCTGAACGTCGTGCGTGAGATCCGTTACAGCGAGGGCGAGCGCGCGAACGTGCGCTGCTACGGCGCGGACGACGTGCGCGAGGGCGTGGCCATCATGCACGCCGAGGGCGTGGACGTTTCCATCACCGGCAACTCCACCAACCCGACCCGCTTCCAGCATCCCGTCGCCGGCACCTATAAGAAAGAGTGCATCGAGCAGGGCAAGAAGTACTTCTCCGTCGCCTCCGGCGGCGGCACGGGCCGCACCCTGCACCCCGACAACATGGCCGCCGGTCCCGCCAGCTACGGCATGACCGACACCATGGGCCGTATGCATTCCGACGCTCAGTTCGCCGGCTCCTCCTCCGTGCCCGCGCACGTGGAGATGATGGGCTTCCTCGGCATGGGCAACAACCCGATGGTCGGCGCGACCGTCGCGGTGGCTGTCGCCGTGGCGGAAAGCCTGAAGTAAAAGGACGCGTAACCGCTGCAAAAGGCTTCCGACTGTACGAGTCGGAAGCCTTTTCCCCTTTCCGGCAGCAAAAGAGAGAGCCTTATCGGCAATGTCATTAAGTTAAGCCGAAAGCGCGGCTGTTGGGGAGCAGAAGCGGGTTTTCCGCTCCTTAACAGTCGCGCTGTTTTTCACTCATTCTGTTAAGCCAATTATCTTTTGTGAACCGTTTGTAAAAAACTGCTGTGGCCTGTTGACATTTTTAGAAATTCCAGCTATCCTTATATTAACGCCGCGATGAACGGTGTTCGCAGGCAGTATGTGAGACATCCAAAATGTGAGAGTTTAGAGAGATTTTGAGAGTTTTTTTGAATTTTTAAGAAGTTTTATTTGAGAGACAGCCAAATTTGAAAGAGTAATTTAACAGCCAACGAAATAGTAGCGAACATATCAGAGCATCAACGCACACGCTCCTTGCAGGAGCGTGCAGTTGGTGTTTTTCTTTTTATCCGGCGAATTTTCGTTGAAAGGCTATCTCTTTATGTCAATATATTATATTTTTGCGGCACTTGCTGCCGCTGTCAGCAAGGCCGCGCAGTTCAGCGACGGCAAAGATTTTTCTCGCAAAAGCGTCCTGACAGCTGAAACGGTCATACGCCTTTTAATTGGCGCGGAGGGCGGTAGTTTAGCTAAGATTTTGCATGATGCGGGCATTCAAGCTACCGCGTCGGCGCTCAGTCAGCGCCGCGCTCAAATCCCGTCCGCAGTATTCCGTGCGGCTTTTGACCGTTTCAACTCCACTTGTACGGACAGCGAATTGTTTCGCGGTTATCGCTTACTTGCAGTAGACGGAACAACGGTCAATCTGCCGCGCAATCCCAAAGCGCCATCATTCGTTCAGAATGACGGTATTCCCAAAGGTGTCAACCAACTCCATGTTACGCCGTTCTATGACATTCTCAGTCGCACTTTCACCGATTTGGTCATTCAGCCGGAGCCAAGGAAAGATGAAAACGGCGCGCTGGTTGAGATGCTGAAACGCAACACATTCACGCAAAAGACGCTCATCATTGCCGACCGCGGCTTTGAGAGCTATAACCTCATTGCCCATTGTCTTAAAAAGGAAAATGTGGACTTTCTCATTCGCGTCAGGCAGAACTACTCCGCGATGCGAGAGGTGGCAAAGCTGCCTATGATGGAGCTTGACTGTACAATCCGTCCGACCATCACCACCACGCAGACCAAGGAGGACAAGAAAAACGGCTATGTCTTTCTGCAAGTTCCGAAGAAAAGCAAGGCAGGCTCCAAGACGCGTCGCGGACGCTGGGACTTTTCCTCACCGTATCCTATGCGCTTTCGTATCTGCCGTTTTCTGCTGGACAACGGCGAGTTTGAAACGGTGGCGACCTCGCTTCCCTCGTCCTTCACACTCGCGGACATCAAAGAGCTATATCACTTGCGTTGGGGCATTGAGACATCATTCCGCGACCTGAAGTACACGCTGGGGCTGGTCAATCTGCATGGACGCTCAGACGCTTTCGCGGAACAGGAAATTTTCGCAAGCCTGACCGCGTTCAACCTTGCAAGCCGCATCTGCCGCGAGGTCGTTATCCGACAGCCGACAAATGGCGTCTACGCCTACAAGGTGAATTTCAAAATGGCAGTCATGCTCTGCAAGGAGCATTTGCGAACGCCGAACACGGACGGCGAAACGCTGTCAAAAGAAATCGCGCGGTACACTATCCCCATTCGCCCGAACAGGCAGGACGAGCGCAACTTGCGCGCCAAGGGATTTTACGGTTTTGTCTATCGCGTAGCCGCTTGACAAAAAAGAGGGGGCGAGGGTATCTACCGCCGCCCCCTCAATGCGGGTATTTTTTCAAAGGCCGTTTTTGACCGTCAAAACGGGGATTTTGAGAAAAATAAATGCCACACCTAACTTAACAAGCGGCGGAAACGGCAATGACAGCGAACGGTATCGGGCATTTCCCAACAAGCTCGGTCAAAACAGCAGAAATCAGGCCGTTCCGTCCAAAATTTCAAGAGGGAACGCCTTGCGCGGGGATACAACAAGTCCCGTCCATGTATCAAAAGTCAGCGGACGGTGTTTTGATGGGGTAGGCATTTTTTGAGAAAAGCACGCCCAAAACAGCCGTTAAGTTAAGAAATCGTCAGCATTTCAACAAGTCTGTAAAGCGTTCCTAAAATCAGCCGAAATTCGCAGAAAGTGCGATAGTCCCTAAAATCTCAACATTCGCGCGGAATGCATCAGAAATCAGCCGATTTTCACAAAAAGCGAAATAGTGTTATTTTTGACCGCGCTTAACTTAACAGCTTGTTGCAGAAAGGCTTGTGAGCAACGCATAGGGGAATATCGGAAGGAAAACTGCCCAAGCATATAACAAGTCCTCGCAAAGATGCCGAAATCAGCGAAAACTACCGCAAACCAGCAGAGCGAAATCATTCCAAGGAAATCTCAACAAGTCCTGCCAATGCTCTGAAAATTCCATCACAGATTTTTTGCGGCCCATCTTTTTTATTGCTCTGTATGGAAACGCATGATATGATGGATTTGGCAGCGGTGAAAGAAACCGGCAAATTGCGGATTTGATAAGGAGGTTTTTTATGAAACGAACTGTGACTATGCTCTTTTGCGTTGCTCTCCTTCTTCTTTTATTTACATATCGCGGGAAGAGTATACGGGTAACTATTTGTGATTTAAATGAAGCGGGAGATATGGTCGTTATGTCGGAGGATAGGCAAAATACATATGTTGTCAATGACTGCGCGAGATATATTCCAACTGGGGAGGAGTTGCATATAGGCGATATTGTAAAAATTTTTTATCGGGGAAACATTCAGGAAACCTCTCCTGCAACCATTAAAGGAATACGTCAAATTTCTGTGATTGATAGAATATCGCTTCAATAAGTACAATTTTAGCTTGCCGAAACAACATAGTCAAGGCGGGCGATACGCTGGGCGCTATCGCCAAGGCCACCTACGGCGACTTAATGAAGCACAAGGCCATCTTCGAGCGCAACGCCGACCGCCTTGTGAACGCTAACACTATTTACGAGGGACAGGTCATCGTCCTGCCCGCGAAGTAAGCGTTATTTGTCAAAGCAAAAAATACCCACCTCGATTACAAGGGTGCTCATAAGACAGTAATTCTAAAAATTACGATTATGACATCTGTCAGGCAGGGTTGGCAACGAAATAACGGGTATCTGGTGAAAGCCGGATACCCGTTATTTTTTTGCCGTCACGAAAAGCAATAGATTTATTCACAGCTTTCAGGTATAATTGCCTTAAATCAATCCTATCCCATCCATTCCGAGATTTTTTCAAAAAATCTCAAAAAAGTTTGAAAGCATTGGAACAATTCAGCCCTTCTCATGCCATATATAGTAGAGGGCTGAATACAGAAGCGATTGGAGGTGACGCTGATGGACAAGCAGACAGGCCCGAAAGGTTTTCTTGTGGTGCTACCCGGTGAGATCATCGAGATACCACAGGACAGCGACAAATCATGGCTGACGCTGTTTTACAGCTTGCCGCGAGAGCTTGCGGAGAAGTGGAAGCCAGCCTATGAGCTGCCCCGCTGCCCGTATGAGGTTTTGCGAACGGACAAGTATGACCACATCGTATGTGATGATATGTTCAAGCTGCTTGTGTGGGACTGCTACGCATGGTGCGCATGGCAGTTCTTTCAAGTCAAAGACCGCAAGGGCAACTACCGCGACATTCCCGGCAACTGGAATCAGTACGCAGGATATTTTCCCTTGTGGCGGCTATCGTACAGCATTATCCCCTACATCCGCATGAAGTTTGAGCAGAGTGGGCTGGGCTTTCAAAACCTTTACAACATCCCACAGGGCGTGGAAGTGCCGTGGCTGACCTATCAGCAATTCAGCAATCTGGTCGGCAATGTCACCGACATGGTGATTGCAGAACAGAACTGGCAGCCGATGATCGACGCGATCTGGAAGAACCGTACCGTGGAGGACTACGAAACCACCAGCAGCACCGTCAAGACGGACTTCATGCGAAAGTGGCATCATAACCGCTCCGGCAAGCCCATTTCTCTTGACGAGATGATGGAGAACGAGGACGGCGGTATTTTTGAGGTCGCTGATCCTCGCGGCGAGTTTGAACAGAAGGTTATCTCCGAAATGCAGATTGCCGCCTTTGCCGAGCAGAGCATTACCGAGAAAGACCGGGAGATATTGAAGCTGCGCATGGACGGCTTGACCGAACAGGAGATTGCGGACAAGGTTGGCTACAAGACCGCCAGCGCAGTCCATAAGCGGATCGCCAAAATCGCGGGAGCTTATGAGGACTATGTGACAGCGGAGTATCAGAAGTATTTGGACAAATAAACAGACGCAGAAGCGGCAGCAGTTACCGAAATGGTAGCTGCTGCTTTTTCATGCGGGAAAGGAGATTTTATGAGCAGAGAACCGTTTGAAGCCATGCCTGATGTGATGGACGCAAAACATCTTGCGGAAGCGTTGCAGATTTCCAAAGCAGGGGCATACAACCTTTTGAGTAGCCCGGATTTTCCAACCTTACGGATCGGCGGGCGCAAATTGGTGATGAAAAATGAGCTGGTGGAATGGTTGAAAAGCCGCACAAACAGAACACCGTGAAAATATGGTCAAGAGCTGGAAAAGTGGCAAATCATCCGATAGGACAAGGCAAAATGTACTCCGCATCGTTTGGGGCGTTTCCATCGAAAAATCACAGCACTTTTCCAATTCAAGAGCTGGGAAAAATCCATGAAAATCAGGAGGTTTTATGAGAACAGGGCTTACCAAGAAGCAAAAGACAACCGTGATCTATTTTGACGAGCATAGCCGCATCATTGAGGTGCAGACCCACAACACCGATCTCAAAAAGCGGTTGACAGCATTTGCGGCAAAGTACCCGCAATGCTGCCGTCAGACCGACGATGATGAACAAGGTGGACTGACCTTTGAGATTGAGAAAGGGAGGTTGAGTTTTCGGCTGACTACGCCATATAGTGAGGAACGGCGAAAGGCGGCAAGTGAGCGAGCAAAAGTTGGCTCATATCTAACAGATGAGAAATTTAGTCGATAAATTTAGAGACATACACAAGGCTGGAACATTGGGTAAGATGCTCCAGCCTTGCTACGTTTATTTTGTTTCTGTATATTCCGAGATTGAGAGATCAAGCTGCTCAACAATTTCCTCAACGTCGTCAGTTGTCAGATAAGCACCATACAAGTTAATATTTGCATAATCAGTATAGCACTCAGCCCAGACAGAATCCTTATTCGCTGTAATTAGAAATTCGTAGCCATTTGCGGTTGTATAGTAATATGCTTTTTCATATGCGCCATCTACGATATAGCTCTGACCCGTATGGCGCGTTACATCGTAGCTGATGTCAAAGGACATATAGCCTTTATCATCCGATGCACTATAGAGAGCATCGAAATACTCACCAACAAAGGCTCCATCCGATTCTCGAATCACATAAGCTATGTTTGCACATGGAACAGAGGTATAGTTTTTACCCATCCATGTTAGGTCGAATTTGATTTTTCCTGTTAGCTCTGATAAAAGAATTGAAGGATCATTTTCTGTCATATACTCCGTCTTTTCCGCACCATCAGTCCTTGTGACAAGGCGAGTGCGAAGCGCGGGATTGTTGCTAATAAGTGATGCTGTGTCCCATGTAGCGTATGCAAATGATGTACCGCCCCCGATGCGCTCTCCGTTATCCCATTCTTCCGCTGTGATTTGAGATTCCTTGATTATATCCTCCAGCGAGTGCGGAGCAGAGCCATTCGGTCCACTAATCGCTACTGTGGAATCGGATGTGTTGTTGCTTGCTTTAGAGATTTCACTAAAGTCCGATATGAGGATATCATTGTGGAATCGGTGAATAACTGCGATAGCTGATGCGGAAACACACAAACTTGCAGCAATAATTGCTGCAACAATACCCACTCTGGAAAACCTTTTTGCCGGACGTGTTTGCTGCCCTTCAGAGTGAAGCATTTCCATTGTCCTCTTCTTGATTCGGTCGGTAGAAATATTCTCGGTTTCGTTGATTTCAACTGTGGTAGGAGTCACATTATCCATCATGTCAGATATTTTAAGTTTCAACAGTATACCCTCCGTTTTCTAATATTTCCTTCAATCTTTTCCGCCCCCGATAGAGCTTCGTTTTCACGTTTGCGGGTTCCAAATTCATCTCTGTTGCAATAGTCGCAATCGGCTGATAAAAAAAGTAGTAGCGCAGGAAAATTTCACGTTCTGGGGCATTTAGTGCAAGTACGGCCTCTTGTATGTATTTTGCTTGCTCCCGTTTTTCAAAGTCATGCTCCAAATTTTCATCTGAAATAATGATTATATCATCTTCGAGTGAAAGCTCTGTGCCGATTTTACGAGTATATTCTTTTGCTTTGTTCCGTGCGATCCCGCCCAGATATGCTTTCACCTTTCCGGGGTTGACAGATTTTGCGTTATTCCAAAGTGTAAGAAAAACATCGGAAGCAACTTCTTCAAGATCAGAAGAATCCACAAAAGAGCCAAGAATGTTGTAGATAATAGTGCTGACATAGGGGGCATATCGGTCAATAAACCATGCCAACGCATCTTCATCTTTACATATCATCTTTTTTAGTGCATCACGTTCATCCAAGAAAATCCCACCCCCTTTGTGGTTTGATCGGCCGTCACTTTTATTATTGCTAAATTACGGCTGATGGTTTCAGCTATTCTCCCTACATTCTATATTTGACAACAACTTTTTGCAAAGGCAATCATTAGAAGAATCTCTTACTTGGTGCAAGTGATTTTGTCGAATAAAATTAGAAGTAAAAATAAATTAAAAAATAAGAAAGGAGCGATTACCCATGCCAAAGAAAAAGCTACCGCAGACCATTGAGGAATGTAATGCCGAACTGGAACGCACGCAGAAGCAGTTGCAGCAGTACGAAAACCGAAACAAGATGCTTAACCGCAAGCTGTCCGCCGAAAAACGCAAGGAGCGCAATCACCGTATTTTCCTGTTTGGCGGCTTCATGGAAAGCATTGTGCCGGAGCTGAGAACCATGACGGAGGACGAGGGAAAGGACTTCTTGTATCACATCGCAAAGAGTACGGAAGCACAGGAGTATTTGAAAAAACGCGCCGAGGGGGTGAAAGCCAGATAATACCCTTGGTAACAAGGGCGCACTTATACACCCTTGCGGGTGTTGTGCGCTCATCTCCGCGCTAAGAGCCGCCGCTTTGCGGCGGTTGCGCTCCGAAACACGCCTGCGGGCGTAGTGCCGAGAGCTTGTGAGCGCATGGAAGTTCCCACGCACCCACATTGGCGGCTTGCGCCGCACAGGGAAAACTGCATTTTCCCTGCGACAGCTTGCGCTGTCTACCCTTTTGCGTCCCCACGAAACGGAACACCTTGCTGCGGCAAGCTGTTCCGTTTCATGGGGCTGAATCACGAAGATCGGAGGTAAACCGTTATCGCAATTTATCATTGCAGCATCAAGATCATCAGCCGTGGGAATGGCAAGTCAGCCGTTGCCGCTGCTGCCTACCGAAGCGGCGAGAAAATCACAAACGAGTGGGACGGCATGATCCATGACTACACCAGAAAGCGCGGTATCGTCCATTCGGAAATCCTGCTGCCGTCCAACGCTCCCCCAGACTTTCAAGACCGGGGAACGCTTTGGAACAGCGTGGAGCAGATCGAAAAGGCGTGCAACTCCCAACTGGCACGGGAATTGGAGGTTGCCCTGCCCATAGAGTTATCCAGAGAGGAACAGGTACGGCTTGTCCGTGCGTACTGTTCCTCTCAATTTATTTCCAGAGGAATGTGCGCGGACTTTAACATTCACGACACAGGCAGCGGCAACCCGCACGCTCATATTCTTCTCACCATGCGACCAATGGACGCACATGGCAAGTGGCGTCCAAAGTCCAAAAAGGAATATGTGCTGGACGAAAACGGCGAGAGAATCCGCCTGTCCAGCGGCAGATACAAAACGCGCAAGGTTGATCTTGTGGACTGGAACAGTCAGGAGAACGCCGAAGTCTGGCGCAAGGTGTGGGCTGACCTCGCCAATGAGTTCTTGGAACGGAACAACCGCCCGGAACGCATCGACCACCGCAGCTATGAACGGCAGGGGATCGACCAAATCCCAACCGTTCACATCGGCGTGGCAGCGTCACAGATGGAGAAGAAAGGCATCGCTACCGAGCGCGGCGAACTGAACCGCAGTATCAAAGCGGCAAATCGTCTGCTCCGTGACATCAAGGCGCAGATCGGCAAGCTGAAAGAATGGCTGCTTGATGTGTTCAAGGCAAAGGAGAGCTTGCGCGCCGAGCCGCCGCAGCCGAAATCCCCCGACCTCTCCACGCTGCTGTTCCGCTATCTGGATATTCAGAAAGCCAATGGCAGGAAGTATTCCCAAAGCTGGCAGCAACAGCACTCCGCAGACGAACTCAAAGCAATTTCCAAAGCCGTCAATCTTCTTTCGGAAAAGGGTATCTATACGCTGGAAGAACTGGATGCAGCCCTGTCCGTTGTCCATGACAAGGCAAGCGAAATCCGCAGCGGCATGAAGCCGAGAGAGACGCGCATCCGTCAACTCCAAAAGCTCATAGAACAGGCGCAGAACCTACGAGAGACGCAACCCATCCACGATGAATACAAGCAAATCCGCTGGAAGGGCAAGCAGGAAAAGTTTGCAGAAGCGCACCGCGCCGATCTCGCAATATGGGATGCAGCGAACCGCTATCTGCGGGCAAATCTGCCGGATATGAAGCTGACGCCGAAAGCGTGGCAGACCGAGCTTGCTACGCTGACCGCCGAAAACGAAGCAGAGTATGCGAGGCTGAAAGCCCAGCGGGAGAAAGTTACCGAGCTGCAAAAGGTACGCCGCTATGTGGATGTTGCCATGAAAGCAGACACACCGCAAAAGGCGAAAACCAAACATCACGATATAGACCGATAACCCATCGGAGAAAGGACACCACCATGAACAACGATAAGAAGTTTGAACACGAAATCGACCCTGATCTGCTGGCAGAAATCGAGGAATGGGAAAAGGCCGACCACGACGAGCCAGCAGAATATTACTTCTCCAATCCAGACCCGTATCTGAAACCGCAGCCCCTGCCGCCCGACCATCCCCGTCACAACTGCTACTTCAACGAGGGCGGGCATCTCTGCGTGAAAAATCTGTCCGCGTTCTGGCTGCCGGAGTTCACCTTGCAAAAGGAAATCGGCGGCACAGTCTACACCGTCACAGGCAGCTATGACGGCGTGGAAACGCTGGACAGAAAGATGGAGCGCATCATGGGCGAAAAGTTTGCAGAAAAGATGGAGGATTCTGAATGACAAATACGCAGTCTCTTGGTACAATAGAAGCAACCAAGCCTGTACTGGCAGTTGCCCCTTTGAAGGAGGAAACAGAAATGTTACGGGCAACTGATAAAATCACCGCGCTTTACTGCCGCTTATCCGTGGAAGATTTGAAAGAGGATAAGAAAGGCGGCAAAGAGGACGAATCCAACAGCATCCAGAATCAGAAAATGATCCTGCTCCAATACGCAAAGGAGCACCGTTTCCCGAATCCAACCTTTTTCGTGGACGATGGATATAGCGGTACGAACTTTGACCGTCCCGGCTTTCAAGCTATGCTTGCGGAAATCGAAGCGGGCAGAGTGGCAGTCTGCTGTACGAAAGACCTATCACGACTGGGGCGTAATTCCTCGCTGACAGGGCTGTATATCAACTTCACATTCCCAAAGTACAATGTGCGCTATATTGCCATCAACGACCATTTTGACACCATCGACCCCAACAGTACCGACAGCGACATTGCGGGCATCAAGAACTGGTTCAACGAGTTTTTCGCCAAAGACACCAGCCGCAAGATCCGTGCTGTCAATAAGGCAAAGGGTGAACGCGGCGTTCCTCTGACCGTCAATGTTCCATTCGGCTACCGTAAAGACCCGGAGGAAAAGACAAAGTGGGTCGTGGATGAAGCGGCGGCGTTGGTAGTCAAGCGCATTTTCAAGCTGTGCATGGAAGGGCGAGGCCCGATGCAGATTGCAAAGCTCTTGCAGGAGGAAAAGGTGCTTAACCCCACCGCCTACAAGAAGCGCGAGGGCATCAAGACGCCCAGCCCGGAAACCGCTGATCCGTACCATTGGAACACCAACACGGTCGTTCACATTCTGGAACGGCGGGAATACACAGGATGCACCGTCAATTTCAAGACCTACACCAATTCCATCTGGGACAAAAAGCAGCGGGAAACGCCCATTGAAAAGCAGGCTGTTTTCTACAACACCCACCCGGCGATCATTGAGCAGGAGGTCTTTGACAAGGTGCAGGAGATCCGTCAGCAGCGTCACCGCAGGACAAAGACGGGCAAGAGCAGTCTGTTTTCCGGTATGGTCTACTGCGCTGATTGTGGAGCAAAAATGCGCTACTGCACCACCAACTACTTTGAAAAGCGGCAGGATCATTTTGTATGCGCCAACTACCGCAGCAATACGGGAAGTTGTTCGGCACACTTTATCCGTGCTGTTGTTCTGGAAGAATTGGTCTGGATGCACATGAGAACTGTGATTTCCTATGTCAGTCGGTATGAGGATCATTTCCGTGCCGTCATGGAGCAGAAGCTCCGGCTGTCCAGCGAAGCCGCGATCCGTGGACACAAGAAGCGGCTGGCACAGGCTGAAAAGCGGCTTGGAGAGCTTGACCGTTTGTTTATCCGCATTTACGAGGACAATGTGGCGGGGCGCATCACAGATGAAAAGTTCTCTATGATGAGCAAGACCTATGAGGACGAACAAGCACAGCTTAAAGAGGAAATTCAGACTTTGCAGAAGGAAATTGAAGTACAGGAACGACAGATTGAAAATTTGAAGCAGTTTATCCAGCGGGTACGCAAATATGAGGATTTGGACGAGCTTACCCCCTATGCGCTGCGGGAGCTTGTCAAGGCAATCTACATTGAAGCTCCGGACAAGTCCAGCGGCAAGCGGCATCAGGGCATCCGCATTTCCTATGACCTTGTGGGCTTTATCCCCGTGGAAGAACTGCTGAAACAGGAAACGGCGTGACCGAAGCCACGCCGTTCCTGAGAAAATACGATATTACTTTCTTATGACCCCCGACCATTGCAGGCGGCCACTTTTTACTCGACTTTTTCCAGAATCCAATTAATTACGGCTTGGTCAGGATCTACCCCGTTCTTTTCTGCATATTGGCGAACTAACTGTACTACGGGACCTGGAATCTTGAGAGGTTTATAATATTCCGGGAAAGCCCAACAGCACTTAGAACATTCTTCGGTGCAACCTCTGCAAGCGCTGCTTTTCAAATTATTGCAGGCATCGCAAAGGGGTTGCCAATTTTCCAAATCGTCTGTGCCGCCTCTATCGCGAGGAATCTTATGATCCTGCTGAAAACCTTCGTCTCCTGGTGGGCTCCCACAGACTGCGCAAACACCATCATAATGACTCACAACTTTGGCCCACTTTTTATCGGGGAGATATGTACGTGGTTGTTTCTTCTGAGAAACATTTAGGCTGACCAACTGATATTTTGTGCCTTGTTGATGGATGCCCTTAAATCCTTCATCTCCCTGCAATTCTCGAACGCGCCTAAACGGGTCTTTATAAGCCATTCCTTTGGCGGAATCAATTGCCGTGCGGATATCCGTGCGGTCAATAATGGGACCAGGAATGCCGTGACCATCAGGCCAGAGTGTTTCGAGAATGATTCGATAAATAAAGCGGAGGGATTCGCCGGTTGCAACAAAGCCTTTTGAAACGGCATCAAGCCATTCTTCACGGTTAACTACAGTGTTGGGAGTGGTAGCGGGCGGCAAAAGCGGAGATTGCTTTGAGGACAGTTTTGCGTGACTCTTTCTTTTTGGAACAGGCACTTATATCCCCCCTAAAGTTGTAAACGATTATAAGATTGATACTGCATCGCATATCAAACAGCCAGTGCAGGACAGGGTAGAATCTTCTTTGTAAAGCACGAATGAGATTTGCCGGCGACATTTCGTCACCAGTAGGTGGATGCGATTTTTTCCTAATTAAACCGTGGTATCAAAGCTATCTATAGGCTGTGTCCTATGTATTATAGTTTATCATATTTTTCTGCTTTTGAAAAGTACCTCATGGATATCTTGTGTCACTCTACTTGTTCTATCTGTGAATTTATGCTATTTTATTGACAGAGAAATCTCCTCGCATATTCTGACATATAGAAAACCTTACTGTGGCGGGATACATGAATTGGAGAAAAGTACAATGAAATGGATAAGAATCTCAGGAAAAAAGAATTGGCGTTTCGCAGTTCTGCTGCAGAATATCTGACCTTTGCGGCCTCCACTGGCGGCAGAGACGAAAGTTTTGAGATGCGCAAAAGGATGAGAATAGCTGGCTGACGCAGAAGATGATGGCGGCGCTTTACGATGTTGACATTCGCGCAATTAATGAGCATATTAAGAAAGTATATGGTGACCACGCACTGTCGGAGGAGGCAACTATCCGGAATTTCCGGATAGTTCAAACTGGGGGGGATGACAGGTCAACAGAGAACGGAAGCATTACACGCTTCAAAGGAACTGTCATATCTGGAGCGGATCGTATCTCTCTACCTGGACTGTGCTGAGCTTCGGGTTGAACGCAAAATTCCTATGAGCATGGAGGATTGGGCGAAACGGCTGGATGGAATTTTGGAGTTTAACGGAAACGAGTTGCTGACAGGCCCCGGTAAAATCAGCGCAGAGCAGGCGAAGATTTATGCCGAAACAGAGCTTGAGAAATATCGAATTATTCAGGATCGGCTCTACGAGAGCGACTTCGATCGATTTCTTACGTTGGAACAGTCGGCGGAGGATTCCGTGATTGAGGACTGACTTGTATTGTTTCCAGCAGCGCAAAGTAGAATCTTTTTCTTGATGTGGATATGGGACTCCAAAACCAACAGAGGCATCCGTTAGGGTACCTCTATTAGTTTTAGACCATCTGTAATGCAATTGAGAAAGCGAAAGGAAGAGGAATGAGACATAGTACACTATCCGACCATACCTTTCAAAAAGGCAAGTTTATAACGCCAATAAATGCAATACCATTGACGCATGAACTCGAAGACGAAAAGTCGTGGGCTTATGGCCGCATGCCAGAGTACCTTTGGATTGGATTGATTTTGAAATATTATGGACGAGATGAAGGGTTAAGAAAGTCCTACGGCATTATTTCTGCATTACACAAATTGGCACCTGGCCTCTATACAGCAAGATTATCACAGATATTAAAGCTGGGTGCAGATATTCAAAAGAAATTCTATGATTACATTATTTGCATTGGAGCTAAAGAAGCGCTTGCGCCGCTAACAGTTTTTCTTACTGCAAGCAAAGCACCGGTTTTTGCTGAGTGCTTCTATTGTCCAGATCAGAGCATTGAGGACAGGTGTGAAGTGATGATCCAGACAATGCGTGAAATAATGAATCACCAATCTAATGAAGCAACTGATATCAGGTTTGTAGCACTCTATTTTAATCAACTTTCAGGGAAAGTACATCTTTTAAGAGAACAGGTGGATTTGCTGGTGGCCTATCCGTCATCCAAACACACTGATGAAATAATGCGCATGGCTCGTCCAACAGTACGTTCTCTTGAAATGATGATTTTAGCTTTTGAAACAATTGACTCTGCCTATTTGGAGGATTTTTGGAGGTGTGTAAGCGAAATGACAGATTGCAGCATATTCGCCATTCGATTTCCAGAGGAAAAGAGAAACATCACCGCATACATGGAAAAACTGCATGAGGTATTTGTGTATCTCTCGGAACTGTTTTCAACAGCTGACCCGCTTAATGAGAAAATGAGTGTTTTGCTCGGGATTGCGACATATTCTTATAAGCGATTGAAGGAAATTTATGAGCATCAGTTATTTAATTCTATATCTGGCAGAAGTTGCGTGCGTGTCTTGATTGAAGACTATATTATGATGAAATATCTCGTAAAAAACGAGTCGTTTCATGAAAATATTTGGCGTGATTATCAGCTGTATGGTATGGGGCTATATAAGCTCGTTTTAGCAAGGCACAGGGAAAATGGTGCTTTAGAGGAATCTCATTTCGACGAAAAATATATCGAAGCTTTAGTCAATGAATTCAAGGGTGAAGAATTCATAGATATGGATACTAAATATTTTGATAAGCAAAACATAAGGCTTAAAGCGGAAGATGTCGGAGAGAAGAATCTATATGGCTTATATTACGATTACGATTCTTCTTTTGAACATGGATTATGGGGAGCTATTCGTGAGTCTTCCCTTTTGAAATGTAATAACCCCGCTCATAAATATCATTGTGTTCCGGATGTTGAGGACGAAACCAGATTGAAAACCGTTCTGCCAGATTGTATTATGATCATGAACAAAACTATATCTTTTTTGGACGAGATCTATGGTGTCCCAGAACAGTTGTTTAATGGGGTAATTAACTTTGAAATCAAACCTATTGCTGGATAAGATCCATTTAATACAGACTGAATATAAAGAATTGCTCGCAACTTTGTTGCCAAAATTAAAAAGTAGCCATTCACCAGAAGCGTTGGATGAAATTAATTTATTCTGGCTGCGTCATATCGAGGAAATTCAGCTGTATCTAAAAGCTTGGTTCCCTGGTGAAAACAGTTACGTTTTCACGACTGCCACATTTATGGATTTTGAGGATGACGAACACTTACCTTTTTTGTTAATGGGAGACAAGCATATTCTTGATGATCCTCTGAGCAAGTATTCAGAAATAAGAAGTAAAATGCCAGATGGCAAAGATGCTGAATTTCTATATGAGCAAATTGGAGTGACAGCAGAAGATAATCTGAAGCTATTAGAAAATGTTCATGGTGAAATCCTCATACTGCCGCTTCGACTTCTCAACCAATCAAATGACTATCATTCGCTCTATAGCGTCGGAGAACAAGCATTTATTAGCCTTTTTAATGGAATCGACAATCTGAACGATTACTTTGCAAAGTGTAACAGCATTGATGATATTATACGATTTGCCCGTGAAGATATTGGAAGATTGGTGATGTTCTCGGAAGATGATAATGTGATGTTACCATTTGGAGAGCGGTTCAGGGGCGCTTTGTCTGGAACCAAATACATGGTAGATCGAGCCAAGCCGGATTCGTACAATTTTTTTATGCTTGTATTTGGGTGTATCCAACAAGCCATTGATGTTATTGTATCGTGTATAGAGTACGGCTGTATCCCATATATTAGATATCCAGTTTCGCTTCACTACATCTCACTATTGTCGGAAAGTATGTTAGACATAGAGCACATAGTTAAGCTTCGTTTCAAGATGAATGTTGCATTTGTTGTTTATCAGCTTTGCGATAAGGGTAGACTTGCAAGAGTTGGTTTAGAAGAGTTTTTAAAACAGATTCAGGCATATAACTTTAATGAAAAGCTGTTCCGAGTTCTTGCCGAACATGATATTAATGAAAATAGTTTCTTAGGGCATACAATTACACAGCTGGTAATTGACGAGTTAGAGGCATTCTATAATATACTGTCTGGAGAAAGCGGTATCGATAAAGTAAAAAAATCTGCCGAGTAACTGATAGAGATACAGCGGATGTGGTTTCTGACTTTGTAACCAAGGTTGCGGAGAGCGAGTTTTACGATCAGCGGGCGAATGCGTAAAATTGCGGCTTGACCACAGTTTCACCACAGACAAGCGTGGAAACAACGGAGGATGCACTTCACAAAAGTTCTGGAAACGACGTTGTTCGGAACAAAAACGACTAAAAATAAACGGAAATTATTATAAAAAACACCAAAAATCTCTTGGTAAGGATGAGGTCGGCAGTTCGAATCTGCCCAGCAGCTCCAAAAAGCATCGAAAACTTCGGTTTTCGGTGCTTTTTCGTTGCAAAAACGCCGAAAACGGTGTGTGTCAAAATGCGGGTCAATTGCTGACCCACACCGTGACCCACACAACGAAATGTGCGGATAGGTTCAAAGAGTACCGGAGAGGAGGCTTTGTCCCCTCTCCGGTATTTCGCATCCTTTTTCTGCTTACATCACTTGCGCCATGAAGCTGCCCATCGTTTGTGCGGCTTCGTCCTGCTTCTGCCT
>CDYU01008446.1_pt1 | contig 66403 bp, 60 predicted proteins | sample 480701 | NCBI WGS metagenome assembly CDYU01 (sample SAMEA3182105, study PRJEB8094) | gut metagenome | biome: human; feature: gut; material: Stool; isolation source: human stools | place: Canada | collected 2013-02-26 | reverse complement strand
ACTGACGGTCAAAACAAAGGTTTTGACCCATAAAATCGAGATTTTAACTCGATTTTATATAATTGCATTTGCTTATGCAATTATTCAGTAGACATTATTAACAGAGTAGCATAATATTTTTTAAGGTTAAAGGCGCAAAAACATTAAGATTTTTTTAAGATTGTTATCTTTATAAAATTCCTATTTGATTATTCCGTGAGATGTGATATAATGAGTAAGAATATATACAGATTGGAAAAGTCAAATGGAAAACAGCAATAACAACATAATATGCGGCAGAAACCCTGTGCTCGAAGCGCTGCGCTCGGGCAGAGAGATAGACAGGCTGTTCGTAGCCCACGGAACGGGCGGCGGCTCTGTTACGGCAATAATAGCAAAATGCCGCGCAAAAGGCATACTCATAAAGGAAATAAGCCCGCAAAAGCTGGATTATTACTGCGGCGGCGCAAACCATCAGGGCGTGGCGGTCATGTTTGCGTCGCAGGAGTACGCAACGGTGGACGATATGTTCGCACTGGCGGAAACACGCGGCGAAAAGCCCTTTTTAATAATCTGCGATGAGATTGAAGACCCGCACAACCTAGGCGCAATCATCAGAACCGCCGAGGCAACCGGCGTTCACGGGGTGATAATCCCCGAACGGCGCAGCGCTTCGCTTAATGCAACAGTGGCAAAGGCTGCCTGCGGTGCGCTTGAATATGTGCCGGTAGCAAGGGTCACGAATATTGCAAACACAATTGACGCGCTGAAAGAACGCGGCGTGTGGGTTTTCGGTGCCGATATGGACGGGGATGACTACACAAAAACCGATTTTGATACTCCCTGTGCCCTGGTAATAGGCAACGAGGGCAAGGGAATCGGCGCGCTTACCGCCAAAAAGTGCGACGCAATTTTAAGCCTGCCCATGCTCGGCAAAATAAATTCGCTTAATGCCTCAGTTGCGGCAGGTATACTTATGTACGAGGTAGTACGCAGCCGCAAAGCGGACAAACAGCCAAGGAAGTGATTTTAATTGAGAAGGTATAAGGGGAAGCATAACGACGAACTGTTTTCGCTTATTGACGATATTGATGAAAGCCTCGGTGAAAATAATTCGTTTAATTCTTACCATAATCCGAGCGCTTTAACACCGGAAGAGGTGCTTGCGCAAAACGCCGCTTCCGAAGCGGATAACGAGCCTACCGGCGCGCTTGAAGCGCTGAAAAAGCGTATGCTCTCATCCCAACAGCAGGATACTCCCGAAAAAGCCCCGCAAAAAACACCCGAAGCACCGAAAGTCCCCGAAGCGCCGAAAACGGAGGCTGCTCCGATTCAAACGCCCGCCGCACCCGAAGCGGTGCATGGCGGCAGCTCCGATTCACTTTTTGATTTTGATTTTTTCGACCTTACTGCCTCAAACGGTCAAAATGCCGAAAGCAGACCGGAACCCGAAAAAAAGGAAAAATCACTGCTTGAAAAGTGCAGACCCTTTATAATCGACGACGAGGGGCATGACTCCGCAATGAAGGACACCCCCGCCTACAGGCTTGAAAGCGTGGCGGATATTTTAAGCAGCGAAAGCCATAAAACGCTTGACAGGCTCTCGCAGAAATACGATATTGAATTTGACGATTTAGGGCACAATAAGCCCGCCGCGCCCGAAAAAGTGCCCGAGCCCCCCAAACGCGAGATATTTGAAGAAAAAATGCCCGCCGCGCGGGATATACAGACCAATGTACCGCACATTATATCGGATATTGACGCAGCAGGCGGCGAGGGAAAAACCGAAATGCCCGATATTCAAAGCTCGGCGACCATAAAATTCACACCTGTATCCGACAGTGACTCATCCTCCAGAATCAGCGTAAGCTCTCAAACGAGGTCTATCGACCTGACGGGTGAGCTTTCGCGCCTACCCGACAGTGACGATGACGGCACAGACCCCGAGACCCGCCTTGAGCAAAACGAATTTGAGGACTTTAAGCCTCGGGAGGAGTTTGAGAACGAAAGCGAAGCAAAGCATTTTCTGCGGAAGCTGTCGCTTATAAAGCGCAGCCGCTTTCTGCGCTGCTTCGCAACGGTTATTCTCACCCTTATTACCGCCTTTGCGGAACTGCCGTTTATGTCGGCAATACTGCTTGCCAACACAAAGGTCAGCATGACGGTGCTGACTGCCTTATTCGCGGTAATAATGCTTATAAACCTTGATATGTTCGGAAGTATTCCGAGAGCCTTCAGCCGTTTCTCAACGCCGGATATTTTTGCGGTCACCTCCTCCCTTTCGGTGCTTATCTACTCGGTTATCGGTACTCTGAAAAACGAGATTACGCTTAATATGCTGCTGCTCGGCGCGTTTATACTTTCGGTACGCGCAATATCGGTGTTTTTCCGCTCATCACACACGCTCACGGGCTTTAAGCAAATAGCCGGCAACAAGCCGAAGCGGGCGGTGAAGCTTATAAACGACCCCGCAGTCACCTTTGCCATGGCAAAAAATTCGATTGACGGAGATGTTTTGGCAGCTGCCCCCCGCAAAACGGCGCATATTGACGATTATATGAAATATACCTCGTTCCGCGTTTATTTCGGCGGAAAACTGCCGATAATGACAGTAGTGTCGCTGCTTTTATCGGTAATACTCGGCTTTGCCTGCGCTGCCTACTTTGATAACATGCTTTACGGCTTTTACAGCGCCGCAGCCATACAGTGCATAGCGGCAGCCCCCGTGCTTTTTCTGATTGTTGACCTGCCGCTTTACTCCGCTTCAAAAAGGCTTGCGCGCAGGGGCGCTGCCATAGCGGGAAAAATGGGTGCGGAGTACATTGAAAAGGCAAACGCCATAGTCATAAGTTCAGAGGATCTGTTTCCGTCGGGCACGGTAACGCTCCACAATATGCAGCTGTTATCCGATAACAGCATTGACGACACAATCATGCGCGCCGCCTCCCTTACCGACAGTCTTTCAAGCCCGTTAGCACCGATATTCAAAAAGATTGCGGGAACTGCAGGTGACTTTGTAATGCCCGATTCCGACACGGTCAAATATGAGGACAAAATGGGTATTTCGGGCTGGGTAAACAACAAGCTTTTGTTTGTGGGAAACCGCACCCTTATGGAGGCGCACGGAATTGACGTCCCGAGTATTGAAACCGACCGCAAGCTTTTACGCAGGGGGTATTTTCCAGTTTACGTTGCAACCGACGATAAGGCCTGCGCCCTGCTTGCGGTGCAGTATTCCGTAAAGCCCGAGCTTGCGCGGGAGTTCAGAAAAATATCCGCCATGGGCATCACCATGCTGATTGACAGCTCCGACCCGAATTTGACTGAGGAAATGATATGCGACTATATGGGGCTTTACGATGATTCGGTCAAGGTCATGAGCACGGCGGGCTGCCATATGTATAAAAACGCGGTCACATTTACAGAGCATTGCTCCGCTCCCGCAGCATACAAGGGCAACCCCGCAGCATTGGCGTCGATAGTCAGCAGTGCCGTTAAAATTAAAAAATCAAGCCTTTTACTGGCGGTATTTTATGCGCTTAGCTGTGTAGCGGGCGTGGTGTTGTTCGCCTATGCCTCGTTCGGCGGCTCGGGCTCTGTTATCGGCAGCGGAGCGGTCTTGCTTTATTGCCTTATCGGCACGGCGATATCCGTAATACTTTATCTCACGGGTAAACCGTAATACAGGAGGAAGAAAAATGTCAGAAAAGAAGAAGTTTTACATTACAACGGCAATAGCCTACGCCTCGCGAAAGCCGCATATCGGCAACGCTTACGATATAGTGCTGGCGGATATGATAGCGCGCTATAAAAAAATGATGGGCTTTGACGTGTTTTTACAGACCGGCTCTGACGAGCACGGGCAGAAGATTGAAGAATACGCCAAGGCAGAGGGCATAAGCCCGCAGGAGTATGTGGATAAAATCGCCGCGCAGATAAAAGAAGTGTGGAACAGCCTTAACACCGATTACGATAAATTTATACGCACGACCGATAAGGACCACGAAAAGGTAATACAGAAAATTTTCAAAAAGCTTTATGACCAAGGCGATATTTACAAGGGACATTACGAGGGTAAATACTGCGTTCCCTGCGAGTCGTTCTTTACCGCCTCGCAGCTTATAGACGGCAAGTGCCCCGACTGCGGTAGAGAGGTTATAGATTCCAAGGAAGAAGCGTATTTCCTAAAGCTTTCAAAATATCAGGATCGGCTGCTTGAATATTACGAGCAGAACCCCGATTTTATAAAGCCCGAATCCCGCAAAAACGAGATGATAAACAACTTTTTAAAGCCGGGGCTTTCCGACCTTTGCATTTCGCGCAGCTCCTTTAAGTGGGGCATACCCGTCCCGTTTGATGAAAAGCATGTTATTTATGTTTGGATAGATGCGCTTTCAAACTATATTACGGGCGTGGGCTACGACCCCGACGGCAGCACAGAGCAGTTTGAAAGGCTGTGGCCTGCCGATTTGCACGTTATAGGCAAGGATATAGTGCGCTTCCACACAATTTACTGGCCGATAATTTTAATGGCGCTGGGGCTGCCGCTGCCGAAGCAGGTTTTGGGACACCCGTGGCTGCTTGTGGGTGAGGACAAAATGTCAAAATCCAAGGGCAACACAATTTACGCCGACGATATGACAAAGCGCTTCGGAATTGACGCGGTAAGGTATTATCTGCTTTCCGAAATGCCCTTTGCACAGGACGGCACCATAACCTACGAAAGCTTTATTACAAAATACAATGCAGATTTAGCCAACACTCTCGGCAACCTTGTAAACCGCTCAATTGCAATGACGAATAAATATTTCGGCGGCAAGGTGACAAGGGGCGAAAATACCGAGAATTGCGACAAAGAGCTGATTGATACCGCGAACGATACGGTTAAAAATTATTATGAGCTTATGGATAATTACCGCAACGCCGATGCGTGCGAGGCGGTTATGAACCTTGCAAAGCGCTGCAATAAATATATTGACGAAACCGCCCCATGGGTGCTTGCAAAGGATGAGAGCAAAAAGGCATACCTTGAAAATGTGCTTTATAATCTGCTTGAATGTATCCGCCTTTTAGGGCTTATGCTTTCGCCCATTATTCCCGATAGCTCAAAATCAATTGCGGAGCAGTTAAATAGCGACAACACCGTTCTTGCCTTCGGCGCCGTTAACGAGTATTCGGTAGGCGCACCCACTCCCCTTTTCGCCCGCTTAGACGCGGAAAAGGTTTTAGCCGAAATAGCGGCTGAAAAGGCGGCGGAGCAGAAAAAGGCTGAAAATGTTGTAACTATGGAGCAAATAGGAATTGAGGATTTTGCAAAGGTAGAGCTGCGCGCGGCAAAAATCACGGCTTGCGAGCCTATTCCCAAAGCCAAAAAGCTTTTAAAGCTGACCCTTGACGACGGCAGCGGCTTATCGCGCACCGTAGCCTCGGGAATTGCTATGTATTATAAGCCCGAGGAGCTTATAGGTCACACGGTAATTGTTGTAGCAAACCTGAAGCCGGCAAAGCTTTGCGGCGTAGAGTCAAACGGAATGATCTTAGCGGCGGACTGCGCCGATAACGATGTAAAGGTACTCTTTATCGACAATGTACCCGCAGGCAGCAAAATAAGATGACGGATTTCCCGAATTACCCATATACAGAACCGCTGATTTTTGACAGCCACGCACACTATGACGACGCGAAATTCGACGAAATTCGCTCAGAGCTTTTAGAGGAGCTGCCCTCTCACGGTGTTTGCGGCGTTGTAAACTGCGGATGCGATACCGCATCCTCAAAAGCGGCGCTGGCGCTTGCCGAAAAATACCCATATTTTTACGCCGCGGTGGGTATACACCCCGAAAATATAGGCGGCGGAGAGGTTTCGGAAATCGAAGACCTTGCACGCCGCAAAAAATGCGTGGCAATAGGCGAAATAGGACTCGATTATTACTGGGTGGATGATAACAAAGAGCAGCAAAGGGCGCTTTTTGAAGAGCAGCTTGTTTTGGCAAACAGGTTAAACCTGCCCGTAATAGTTCACGACCGCGACTCACACGCCGATACGCTGGAGCTTTTAAAAAAGCACCGCCCTAAGGGTGTGGTGCACAGCTTTTCGGGCAGCGCTGAAATGGCAAAAGAAATTTTGAATTTGGGTATGTATATAGGCATAGGCGGCGTTTTAACCTTTAAAAACGCCAAAAAGCTGCCGGAAATTGCGGCAGCTCTGCCGAGTGACAGATTTCTGCTTGAAACCGACGCGCCCTATTTAGCGCCTGTGCCGTACCGCTCAAAAATAAATAATTCGGCGCTGATACTGCTTGTTGCCGAAAAATTAGCGGAGCTGCGGAACACCGATTGCGAAAGCATTTTGAAAAATTCTCTGAATAATGCCGAAAAATTATTCGGAATATAAGTATAATTTCACCCCGCCGACAGATAATAAAAGCTGAAAGCGGGGTGATTTTTGTGGAGAACAATCAGAACAAGAATAACCAAAACAAGAACCAAAATAAGAACAACCAGAACAAGGAACAGAACAAAAACAATCAGAATAATCAGAACAAGAATAACGACAGCAACGATTACAGATAACCCGTAATCGTAAGGCGAATATAAGATTCGCACATTTCACCGTTTCCCGAAGCTTTAAGCGGCCATTAACTTTAAGGTGAGCCGCTTAAAGCTCCGGGAAACTTTTTTATACCGAATTATCAGTATTAAAGCCCGTTACTGTCCGGCTGCCCGATAGCAGCAGGACAGTTTCCGATTTGTCATTTGACATATCGGAAATTTTTATTTGTAATTATAAGCTCTGCCGTATAATTTAAGATAAGGAAAGGAGCTTTAAAATGAAAATTAAAGATAATATAAACAGATTGTTATCGCTTTTGATTTGTCTCGGCACTCTGCTGTGCTGCCTGCCCTTTGCCGCCTCGGCGAATGAAAGTGAAGAGAATATATGGGGCGATATTAAATGGAGCACAAACGGAGATACCCTTACAATATCCCCTGTGAACGGCACTGCTGCAATGCCCGATGCCGAAAGCTATAACAAAACGCCGTGGTACTCCTACAGAAGAGATCTTATAGCTGTAGTAATAAACGAGGGCATAACACATATAGGCGACTATGCCTTTTACGGCTTTGAAAATATCCGCACCGTTTGCGATTCGGCATATGCGAACAGTAAGGGTTATAATTTTTACATTATTAAATATCCGTCAACACTTAAAAGCCTCGGAAAGGCTGCGTTCGAGAATTGCAGCGCGCTTTATGACATTGTTTTTCCGAACCGCCTTTACGCGCCTGACGGCTCCTCCGCCGGGGAAATACCGGATTACGCGTTCAGCGGCTGTGCAAAGCTTGCCAAAATCACAACACAGCAGAACCGAAGCGCAAAGGGCAATCTCCCGGACGGAATAAACAGAATCGGCAAAGCTGCCTTTTCGGGCTGCGGAAAGCTGGATTTGCCCTTCCAAACATTAAGGATTCCGTTCGATGTAGATATAATAGACGAACGTGCCTTTGAAAACTGCGTAACGGTTAAAATACTGCATCTTATAGGCTCTATAGAGCACATAAGCAGCAGCTCCGTTAACGGCTGCACATCGCTTTCGACAATATACATTCAGTTAGGCACAGGGCAAAGCGGCGGTCACGACCGCTATTATATACCTAATAATTACGAGGGCTTTGAGCTTTATAACAAGGTGCAAACTCAGCTTTTAAGAATAATGCCCGGCGCAAGCGGTACGGAATATACGGTAGGCGATACGGTTGAAAAAATCGGGGATTATGCCTTTAATTCCTGCTCCTTTGAAAAAATCACAATTGGCGCGGGAGTTAAAGAAATCGGCGAATCGGTTTTTGAAGACTGCAATTCGCTCTTAAATTTCGAGGTTTCCGATGCCAATCAATATTATAAATCGGTAAACGGCGTGCTTTACACCAAGGACGGCAAGACCCTGATAGCCTACCCGGGCGGCAGAAGCGATAAATCCTTCAGGATACCCGACGGAGTAACAAAAATAGCAAAAAGCTCGCTTTACAGCTGTGACGCATTAAACGAGCTTTATATTCCTAAAAGCGTTACCGAAATTGAATCCTTTATAAGCTTCGGAATCAAATATGTATATTACAACGGCTCAAAAGCCGAATTTAACAATATAGACGGCTTCTTCTATGCTTACGGTGAGAAAAATTACGATGCAAAGCCGAACGAAAAATGCGATGTCAACTGCGATAATAAGACTGATGTGCTTGATATTATAAGCATTAAAAAAGCCATTTCGGCAGGAGACAGTAAAACCTATCAGTCAGATTTAAACAGTGACGGCAAATTAAACTCGCAGGATATGGCAGCTCTTAAAATCAGGCTGTTAACCGAATAAATCTCTACACTCCCGCCAAATCAAACGGCGGGATGTATTTTTCATCCGAGCTGTTCCTTTCCTGAATATAAACATTACGAAAATCGGTATTGCAGATATAAGTGAGCACCTTTTCGTACTCCCTTTTTGTAACGCGGCGGTTAATTTCGGGGTACTGCTCTGCCCTGCCGCAGGGCGTGTACTGGCTCATGATGCTGAAATATGCCCCGGGCGTATTCTCCCGTACCCAATCGAAAACCGCTATTGCCTCCCGCGTTCCGAGCGGCAAAAGCAAATGCCTTACAATAACGCCCTTTTGCATTATACCGTTTTTAAAAACACATTCGGGCTGCTGTAAATAAGCCTGTTTTACAGCCGAAACCGCATATTCCGGATAGCTTTCCGCCCCGGAATATTTTTTTGCGCGGTCGGGGCTTAAATATTTTAAGTCCATTAGAAAAATATCCGCATAGTCCTTCAGCGCCCTTATATTTTCGGGCGTATCATAACCGCCCGAATTATAAACCACGGGTATTTTCGGCTTGTAAATATCAAGCGCCCTTATAATTGCGCCTACATAATGGCTCGGACTTACAAGGTTTATATTATGCGCGCCCGCTTCCTCGAGCTCCCTGAAAATATCGGCAAGCCGCTCATAGGTTATGGGCTTGCCTTTTTTTAGGTGCGAGACCGCATAATTCTGGCAAAAGGCGCAATCCAAATTGCAGCCGGTGAAAAACACCGTTCCCGAGCCGTTTTTCCCGCTTATGCACGGCTCTTCCCAAAAATGCAGAGCAGCCCTTGCCGCCACAGGCTGCAAGGGCATTTTACAAAAGCCGTTTAAATTTTCGTTTTCCGTCCGTTCGGCGTTACACCGTCTCGGACACAGGCTGCATTTCATCGGTCTTTTTCTCCTGTTTCGGCTTGATTTCGCAAACGCGCCGCCGCACCTTAACATCATCATATGTTTTTCTGAACGCAACGCGCCCCAAAAAAAGCTTTTTGCACTTAGGGCACTCAAACTTTGCGGTAAACCAGCGGTTGCGGTAGCGCCAAGCCGACAGCCTCTTGCAGTCAGCCCCGCACACCTTACAATGAAATTCAAGCGCCGATTTATCAATAAGCTCGCTGTTAATATCCGATATCGGGTAGGGCTTAAACCTCAATCGCTTGTAAAATTCGGGATCGGCAGTGTTGCGTATAAGCGCCGAAAAACGCTCCTCATCATAGCATTTCTTCAGCAGTGCCGAGCAGACAAGACTGTCGTCCCGCGCGGTATGCAAATCAAAGTTATCTGTTTCAACACCTAACTTTTCCGCCGCCGCAGCCAATGATATCTGGTTTTTATCTGTATAACCGTTCAGCCGCAGCTCGCCCTGAATAAACTTCTGCAAATCAAGGTATTTGCCTATTTTAAAGGTTCTGCCGCCCGATAACAGCGCTTCCTCGTTTTCCTTTATCGAGTAAAGGTCAGAGTCGCTCCAGGTCATGGTGACGGCGTTTTTGTCCGTCCATTCGTTAAAGCGATCAACCGCCTCATCCAGCGGCACGCCCGCAAGCATTTTTTCGGTGGTAATGCCCGTAAGCTCCGCAAAGCGCCCCGTAACCCTTTTGGATATAGCAGATTTCACCGTCACTTCAAAGGTATCGGTAATATCAAAGCTTTCGTTAAGCTTTACCGCGCCTATCTGCAAAATCTGGTTTATAAAACGCTTGTGCTTTACCGAATAGGCGCTGTCCCATTCAAGATCAAGTATTATATATATCATTGCTTTCTGCGCGACTCCGCTTTCATACGCTCTTCTTTATTAAGAATACGCTTGCGCAGGCGAATGTTGTGCGGTGTTATTTCCACAAGCTCGTCGTTCTTTATAAATTCAAGCGACTGCTCAAGAGAAAGGCGAGTCGGCGGAACCAAGCGCAGTGCGTCATCTGAACCGGCGGCGCGGGTATTGGTCATCTGCTTTTTCTTGCAGACATTGCAGACTATATCCTCATTCTTCGGGTTTTCGCCCACTATCATACCCTCGTACACGGGAGTGCCCGCACCTATAAACAGCCTGCCGCGGCTTTGGGTGTTGAAAAGCCCGTAGCCCGTAGCCTCGCCCGTTTCGTGGGCTATAATAGAGCCGGTGGAGCGCTGCTCAATATCACCCTTGTAGGGCTGATAGCTGTCGAACACATGGTTCATAATTCCGTTGCCGTTGGTATCGGTCAAAAACTGCGAGCGGTAGCCCAAAAGTCCGCGTGCGGGTATTAAAAATTCAAGATGAGATACGCCGCCGTCGCGCGTGCCCATATTTTTAATTTCAGCCTTGCGTGTGCCGAGGCGCTCCATTACAGAGCCGACGTATTCCTCGGGCACCTCTATCATAAGCAGCTCAATAGGCTCTAAAAGCTCGCCGTTATCACTCTTTTTGTAGATGACCTCAGGGGGCGACACCTGAAACTCATAGCCCTGGCGGCGCATGGTTTCAATAAGAATCGATAAATGCAGCTCACCTCTGCCCGAAACCTTGAAAGTATCAGCGGAGTCTGTCTCCTCAACGCGCAGGCTGACATTGGTCATAACCTCTCTGAATAGGCGGTCGCGCAGATTACGCGAGGTTACAAACTTACCGTCCTTTCCCGCAAAGGGCGAGTTATTAACCATAAAGTTCATAGCAAGGGTAGGCTCGTCTATTTTAACAAAGGGCAGCGGCTCAATGCAGTCAGTAGCACATGCGGTCTCGCCTATTTCCAGGTCGGCTATTCCCGCAACCTGAATTATATCGCCTACCGACGCGCTTTCCTCCTCAACCCGCTTTAATCCCCTATACATAAAGAGCTTTGCAATTTTAACATTCGAGGTAGTGCCGTCCTTATGGCAAAGAGCAACGGTCTGCCCCACCTTTACCGTACCGCGGATAACTCTGCCTACGCCTATTCTGCCAAGGTAATCGTCATATTCAATATTTGAAAAAAGTATCTGAAGCGGCGCGTCGGGGTCGCCCTCGGGCGGTGCTATTTCCTTTACTATTTCATCAAACAGCGGTTTCATATCCTTGCCGGGAACATCTGGTGAATAGGTGGCATAGCCGTCTCTGCCGGACGCAAAAATTACGGGGAATTCTATCTGCTCCTCGTCCGCTCCCAGCTCTATAAACAAATCTAAAACCTCATCCACCACCTCGTGCGGGCGCGCCATGGGGCGGTCTATCTTATTGACTACAACAACCGCCTTTTTTCCAAGCGCCAGCGCCTTTTTAAGCACAAAGCGGGTCTGCGGCATGCAGCCCTCAAACGCATCTACAAGCAGCAAAACGCCGTCCACCATTTGCAGAATGCGCTCAACCTCGCCGCCGAAATCGGCGTGTCCCGGAGTATCGACAATGTTTATTTTAATGCCATTATACATAACGCTTGTATTTTTTGAAAGAATTGTTATACCGCGCTCGCGTTCAAGGTCGTTTGAGTCCATAACGCGCTCGTTAACCGATTCGTTTGCACGGAAGGTTCCGCTCTGCTTTAAAAGCTGGTCTACAAGAGTTGTTTTACCGTGGTCGACATGCGCAATTATCGCCACATTTCTTAAATTTTCGATTTTAGCCATATTATTACTTCCTTTACTTACCTGCCTAACTGATTAATTATAATATAAAGAGCAGGCTTTGTCAAATATTTTAAAGATTCACACGGCAGCAAGCCCCGTTTTCTTCTTAGAAGCGGCATATTCCGCCGTTCATGGTAGGTGTGCCGTCATTTTGGCTTTTTACCTCGTGAAAATTTATTATACCCTCTGAGTGCGAAACCAAATAAGGTCAGGCATATAAAAGCGCTTCAATTTCCGCAAGGGTCGCGCGAACCGTTTGATTGATACCGTTCTTAAAACGAAGTGTGACCTTACGGTCTTGAAAATCCGCATATATAATATCCCGCAGCGCTGCGCTGCCGCCGAGCAATTTCCTCATATAGCCCGACAGCCTTTCGTATATCCGCTCATCACCGGCAAAGATAGCAATCTTCAACCTGCGCCCCTGCCCTCAATACTTCACATTAAGTATATCACATTTTCCGAAAAAATCAAGGAAAGACAGCCTCCGCAGTATAATAGCGGTTGAAAAAAGAACAAAAGTTTGGTATAATGTAGGTACTGTTTTCGGGGGTGAGAGAATGTCGAATACGGACGAGCTTATAAGATCGGTGCTTGAAAGCAAAAAACTGTCGGGCGAAAAGGTCTACGGCGATCAGCCGTTAATATTCACCGCCTCGAAAATGAAAAGCTACACGCCGCCCGAATACACCGAAATGCGGAAATTAGCCCTGCAAAGAAAATATATTTTCGCCCCCGCCGCCGAAATATTTTATTTTCAGGCAAAGTTTATGGAAAATTTCACCGATGATTTTGAATATCACGGTCAGTTTCTCCGTTCCTTCCCTACCTACCGCGAAATGAGCAATCTGCAGCTGCGGGGCTATTTTTCGTGGCGCACCGCCGTGCGGAAAGGCAAAATCGAAAAAACCTGCATTTCCTTTGTGTATGTGTATCTTTACGAGCTTTTAAACCTTATAGGAGTAACGGACCCCGAGGACGCTTTTTTAAAACTTAAAAATTTTGCCGAAATTTATTCGGAGTACGATAAAAGGGTGCAAGGCACCGTTTCAAAATGGCTTATTGATTTCGCGGCGTATTATAACCTCGACCCGCGGCTTTTAAGAGACTCGGAATTTTTAAAAAACGACGGTGCGCTGCTGCGCCTTATGAATTATGAGGAGAATACGCCGGCAGAAGCGCTCGGCGCCATAGAAAATTTTTCGTCCTATAAAATACGCGGCGCGGCATTTTATAAAAAATTCCCCGAGCGAACGGCAGCGGCAGTTTACAATGTTTTCAAAATGTTGCTCGAATACTATAATACTTCCGAAAACGGCAATATTTACGAAAAGCTTTTCGGCAAAAGGCTTCACGAGCCGCACTTTATATTCGACCAAGCCGTTTTTTACGAAAAAGCGCCGCACCCCGACTGCGTTTATGAAATAAACGGAATATACCGCTATATATGCCGCGATAATAAATGGAGCATTGAACGCTTTTACCCGCAAAAGGATAAAGCAGGTAAGGTCGGTTCGATTTTAAAGGGAATCGACAGCGCCCTACGACTGAAATTCGGGTTTAAGCCGCAGATAAAGTCTCCCGAGCTTTCACGCGATACCGAGCACATTATAAAAGAAACGGTAGATACGGCTTTCGCCGAAGAACGCAAAGCGGCGGCGCCGAAAATCGAAATTGATATTTCAAAGCTGCAAAGCATCCGCGATACTGCCGATATTACCCGTGATAAGCTGATAGTAGACGAGGAAGAGCCTACAGAGCAAATTATACCCGAAACAGAGGCGGCGAAAGCGGAGGCAACTGCCGATGAGCCTTATTTAAAGGTATTAAAGGCGCTGTTTTGCGGTGCCGACCCCGAAAAGACGGCGCGGGACAGCGGAATAATGCTCACGGTGGCAATAGACGAAATAAACGAGCGGCTGTTTGACGATTTCGGCGATACGGTTATAATTTTTGACGGCGATACCCCCGAAATAATTGAGGACTACAAGGAAGAGTTGAAAGGAATGTTCAATATATGAAAATACCCAAGCGTATAGCCTCGGTAATAATAAATTCGCTTAAAGGCGGCGTTGTGCCGAGAATAGGGCTGCCTTATATTACAGTCGGCAGAGAAAACGAGATTGACGCCTTTTTAAACGATATCGAAATTATAGGCGAGGGCGGAGCTGCCTTCCGCTTTATTGTGGGGAAATACGGCAGCGGCAAAAGCTTTCTTTTGCAAACCGTGCGCAGCTACGCTATGGATAAAAACATGGTAGTGGCTGACGCCGATCTATCCCCCGAGCGAAGGCTCCAAGGAACGCGCGGTCAAGGGCTTGCGACCTATAAGGAGCTTATCCGCAATATGTCCACCAAGACCCGCCCCGAGGGCGGCGCGCTCACCCTTATTTTAGACCGCTGGATAAGCGGGCTGCAAACCGAGGTTATGAATGAAAACTCCCTCGGAATAGATGATGACCGCATCCCCGCACTCACCGAAAGGAAAATAAGCGAGGTAATATCGTCACTTAACGAGATGGTGCACGGCTTTGATTTTGCGCGGCTTTTAACCGTTTATTACAAGGCGTATTTAAACGGCGACGACGAAAGCAAGGCGCGCGTTGTTAAATGGTTCAGGGGCGAATACACCACCAAAACCGAGGCAAAAGCGGAGCTTGGCGTAAACATTATTATAACCGACGACGACTGGTACGAGTATATAAAGCTTTTTGCGCTTTTCCTTAAAAAGGCGGGCTATTCGGGGCTTTTGATACTTATAGACGAGCTTGTTAATATTTATAAGATACCCAACAGCATAACGCGGCAGTACAACTACGAAAAAATACTCACAATGTATAACGACACCATGCAGGGCAAGGCGCAGTATATGGGCATTATAATGAGCGGCACGCCGCAGTGCATTGAGGATACGCGGCGCGGCGTTTACAGCTACGAGGCGCTGAAATCACGCCTTACCGAAGGGCGCTTCGGCAAGGGTGAGCTTCGCGATATGTCCGCTCCCGTTATAAAGCTGGCACCGCTGACCTATGAAGAACTGCTTGTGCTTATAGAAAAGCTGACCGAAATACACGCCGTGCTTTATGAATACACGCCTGATGTTACCGAAAACGATATGATTGAGTTTATAAAGCTGGAATTTTCCCGCATAGGAGCGGACAGCGCCATAACCCCGCGCGAGGTAATACGCGATTATATTGAGCTTTTAAATATTATTCACCAAAACCCGGGAACTGACATAAAATCTCTTATGTCGTCAGACGGCTTCAGCTTTGCAAAGCCCGAGCCGCAGGGCGAGGTGGCCGCCGAATTTGCCGAATTTGAGCTTTGAGGAACAGCAAATGAATGTTTTTGAAAGATACGCGCCCTTTATTCAGGACTTTATTTACCGAAACGGCTGGGAAACACTGCGCGGCGTGCAGGTGGCAGCGGGCGAAGCAATCTTCGGAACGGACTGCAACGTTCTGCTTTCCGCCTCCACCGCGGCAGGCAAAACGGAAGCGGCGTTCTTCCCCATACTCACCCTGTTTTCCGAAGACACGCCCGCATCCGTCGGGGCTATATACATAGGACCCTTAAAGGCGCTTATAAACGACCAGTTTTCACGGCTTACAGAGCTCTGCGCCGACGCGGAAATACCTGTCTGGCACTGGCACGGGGATGTATCGCAGTCCCATAAGGAAAAGCTTTTAAAGCACCCCTCGGGAATTTTACAGATAACCCCCGAATCGCTAGAGGCGCTGCTTTTGCACAAGCATGCGTATATTCCGAAATTATTCGGTGATTTGCGTTTTATTGTAATTGACGAGGTTCATTCGCTTTTGCGGGGCGACCGCGGCGGGCAGACCTTATGCCTTATTGAGCGGCTCTCGCGCATGGCGGGGGTAAACCCGCGCAGAATAGGGCTTTCCGCCACAATAGGCGACCCCGAGGGCACAGGCAAATATTTAGCTGCCGGCACGGGCAGAGAAACGGTAATACCTAAAATAGCGTCGGGCAAGGTAAAGTGGCGGTTATCGGTTGAGCATTTTTTCACAACCCAGGGCGCAGAAGAAGCCCCCGCAGACGAAAAAGCGGCATTGCCCGCGCTCGATATGAAGACTGACACCGCACCCGAAAACTCAGACCCCGGCTTTGCCTATGTTTTTGAGCATACAAGGGGAAAAAAGTGCCTTATTTTCGTTAATTCCCGCGAGGAGTGCGAGGCGGTAACCACCACGCTGCGCGGCTATTGCGAGGCACGGGGAGAACCGGACAGATTTTTAATTCACCATGGCAACCTTTCGGCGTCCTTTCGCGAAACCGCCGAATCTGTTATGAAAGACGACGAACAGTGCATGACCACCGTAACCACGGCTACGCTGGAGCTGGGAATAGATATAGGCAGGCTGGAGCGCGCCTTTCAGATAGACGCACCCTTTACCGTGTCATCATTTTTGCAGCGCATGGGGCGCACGGGCAGGCGAGGGCTGCCGCCCGAAATGTGGTTTGTAATGCGCGAAGAACAGCCCGAGGCGCGGGCAATGCTGCCCGAAACCGTGCCGTGGCCGCTGCTTCAGGGCATAGCACTTATTCAGCTTTACATAGAGGAGCGGTGGGTGGAGCCGCCCAAGACCGACAGGCTGCCTTTCAGCCTTTTATATCACCAGACTATGAGCACGTTGGCGTCGTCAGGCGAGCTATCTCCTGCGGCGCTGGCTTCGCGTGTGCTGACGCTTAAAAGTTTTGAAAGAATAGACAAAGAGGATTATAAGACCCTTTTGCGCCATTTAATTGAGACCGACCACATTGAGCGCACCGAAGCCGGCGGGCTTATAGTGGGGCTTGCAGGCGAGCGGCAGATAAATTCCTTTAAATTTTACGCGGTGTTTAAGGAAAATGAGGAATACACCGTGCGCAGCAGCTCCGAAGAGCTTGGCACCATAGTAATGCCGCCGCCCGTGGGCGAGAAAATAGCCATAGCGGGGCATGTGTGGATAGTGGAAGAGGTGGACCGCAAGCGGCACTTGGTATATTGCGAGCAGGTGCGGGGCAAGGTACCCGCCTATTTCGGGCAGTGCCCCGGGGACATTAACACAAAAGTGCTTGAACGCATGCAAAGGGTGCTTGCGGAGGATAAAATTTACCCCTATCTTATGAAAAATGCGCTCGGCAGACTGTATGAGGCACGCAGTATTGCCAGACTCGGCGGAGTTACAACCGAGCCGCTTATAAACCTCGGCGGGGATATGTGGTGCCTGTTTCCGTGGCTCGGCACATACGCCTTTCTGGCTTTAGAGCGCTTTTTAAAGCTTAAATGCGCAAAGGAGTTGGGGCTTACTGCCCTCGACCCTGCAAGACCGTATTTTATTCAGTTTAAAATGAAAGCCACGCGCGAGCAGTTTTTTGAGGTTTTAAAGGAAAAAGAAAAGCAGCCGCTTGACCCTATGGAGCTTGTATACCCCGGGGAAGTGCCGCTTTTTGAAAAGTATGATGAATTTATTCCGCCCGAGCTTGTGCGCAAGGGCTTTGCCTACGGAATACTTGCAATTGATGAGATGAAGTCACGCATACGCGGCTGGGAAAGCAGACCGTAACGGTGCTTTCCTCGGCATGCCTTTTGTAGGCTAATCCACCGATTTCATCGATTCCACCATATCCACCCTTTTAAGCCGCGGCGTGAGTGCCAAATTAACCGCTACGGTGAACACGATTGTTATAACCGCCGCGAACACAAAGGATTTAGGGTAAATTGTCCGCCCGAACATTACGGATTCCATTTCAGCGGTATAAACCACAAAACGGCAAAGAAACACGCCCAAAAACAGACCGACCGCCGTGCCTATAAGGCTTAAAAGATAGGTTTCCCTGCAAACATAGGCGTTTACCTCGCGGTCGAAAAAGCCTAAAACCTTTATTGTGGCAATTTCCTTAATTCTCTCGCTTATGTTTATATTCGTAAGGTTATAAAGCACCACGAACGCAAGCGTTCCCGCAGAGATTATAAGCACCAACACAATATAATTTATGCTGCTTATCATATTATCGAAGCTTTCAATAACAAAGGTGGAGAAGGATGTGGAAACAACCCCGTCTGTCGCTAAAATTTCCCGCGTCATATTATCCTGCTTATCGGCGGATACGCCGGATTTTATAAGCAGGGTGGAATATATGCAGTCCTTTCCGAAAAGCTCTGAATAATATTCGGGGGTCATGTAAACATAACTGTTAATGTAGTTTTCGCAGATGCCGTTTATTTTCGCCTCTGCTTTTTCGCCGTTTTTGGTTTTAAGGGTTACAGTGTCACCTTTTTTAATACCGTGAGACGTGGCAAACTTTTCGGTTATTATCACACCGCTGTCGGAAAGCGTAAGCTTTTCCCCGCTTTTCCGCTCGCGCAGCCTCACAAAATCAACAAGCTCCTCGGTTTTCTCGGGGATATAGAAGTTTATTTCAAGCTCCTTGCCGTCCTGCAAAACGAAGCCCGTTTCGGAATGGATTTCGGTAAAGCTTTCGGTATTTTTGCGGAAATAATCAAGCGTGGCATCATCAGCGGTATCGGAAAGCAGCACGGTCAGATCATACTGCTGAATTTCCTCATACTGCTTGGGTACAATGTCCCCTATCGCATCTTTCAGCCCAAAGCCCGTAAGCAGCAGCGCCGTGCATCCCGAAATGCCTATAACGGTCATAAACAGGCGCTTTTTGTATCTGAACAGGTTTCGCGCGGTCACCTTGTGGGTAAATTTCATACGCCGCCATATAAATCCCACGCGCTCAAGCAGTATTCTTTTGCCGCTTTTGGGGGCTTTAGGCAGCATAAGCGCGGCGGGATTTTCGCGCAAAGCGGCAATCACCGCCCAAAGCGTCGCCGCCAGAATGCAGATAACGGCGGCTGTAAGCGCTCCTAACGATATCGGCGCGTTAAAGCTTAAATGAATTTCTGGCAGACGGTACATTATTCTGTAAACGTTTATAATAACCGTCGGGAAAAGGTAAAGCCCCAGCGCCAAACCGAAGGCTCCGCCCGTAACCGCCGCGGCGCCCGCATAAAGCAGGTATTTTGCGGCAATTGCGCGGGATGAAAAGCCGAGCGCCTTAAGCGTGCCTATTTCGGTGCGCTCCTCGTCCACCATTCGGGTCATGGTGGTAAGCGCCACAAGCGCCGCCACCGCAAAGAAGAACACGGGAAAGACCTTAGCTATTGAATTCACCTTTTCGGCGTTCGCCTTTAGGGATACAAAGCTAACATTGCTTTCGCGGTCAAGTATATACCATTCGGGCTTTTTCACTCGGTTCTCGGCGGCAGAAATCACCTTGTCTTCAAGCCCCATTGCCGCAGCCGCCTTGCCCTCCGGCGCGGCAAGCGCAATATCAACCGCTGCTTTTTTAAGCTCGTCATAGCGCGCGTTTTCTCTTGCTTCGGCTGTTTTTTCCAAGGCTTCCCTGCCGTCGTCACGCAGGCTCTCATATTCGCCGTAAAAGGTATTTAATTCCTTTGCACCCTTAAGGGTCAGAAAAATGTCGGTATAGTAATCGGTGTTAAAGGTATCGTACACGGTGTAAAGAACGACCGAAATTCTGCCGTTTGCTATATCGGTGCTTTCCTTTTCTATTGACATATACATAGGGCTTTCAACCACGCCTACGACCGTCAGCTCGTCTGTGGTGAGAACATCGGCTTTTTCGGCGCGATACACTGTACCGAGCGCCGGCTGCTCCAAAAACGGATTCGGCACAAGCGCCAAACACTCCCCCGCTTTTTCGGGGTATCTTCCGCTTTTAAGCTCGGTTTTATTAATCTTACCCTTGTTTTTTATGCTGTCATCGTCGTCCGCATATACCCGTGCGGCAGTGCCGTCGCCGCTCTCTTTTTTAACGGTCACATCGGCGGTCTTGCAAAGCACCGCCGCCGATACCTCATCTTCGGCTTCGACCGCCTTTAAATCCTCCTCTGTAAGTCCGCCGGTGGATTTTATGTTTATATCCCAAAAATCGTTTTTATCGTAATAATCGTCAATTGTGGTGTAAAAGTCGGGTGCGGTGGATAAAAGCCCCGCCAGAAAACCGACGCCCAGCGCGGTTATGGCGAAGATTGCGGCGAAACGCCCGAGGCTGCCGCCGATTTCCCTCCTTATGTGCTTAAAAAAAGTCCTTTTCACTACCATTCGATCCTTTCGGCGGGCAACGGCTCTGCGTTGACGGTATTCTCGGTGACCTTTCCGTTTTTGATTTTTATGACCCTGTCTGCCATGGAGCATATCGCCTGATTATGGGTTATTATTATAACCGTTGTTCCGGTTGAGCGGCAGGTGTCGTGCAAAAGCTTTAGTATTGCCTTTCCGGTGTTGTAATCAAGCGCTCCTGTAGGCTCGTCGCACAGCAGAATTTTCGGGTTCTTCGCAAGCGCGCGCGCAATTGATACCCGCTGCTGCTCCCCGCCTGATAACTGCGCAGGGAAGTTATTCATACGCCCCTCAAGCCCCACGCTTTTAAGCGCCGCGGCAGCGTCAAGCGGCTCGCGGCATATTTCGGACGCTAATTCCACATTTTCAAGCGCCGTAAGGTTCTGCACCAAATTATAAAACTGGAAAACAAATCCTACATCATAACGACGGTATTCGGTAAGGCGGCGGGTACTGTATTCGCTTACCCTTTCGCCGTCCAAAATTATATCGCCGCTGTCGCACCTGTCCATGCCGCCGAGCATATTAAGCACGGTGGTCTTTCCCGCTCCGCTCGGACCCACAATTACCACAAGCTCCCCCTTTTCGGCGGTGAAGCTGATTCCGTCCGACGCGCGGGTGATATTTTCCCCGTTTTTATAAAATTTGCAAACATTATCAAAGCATATATAGCTCATGCTTATACGCCCCTTCCTTTTTGTTCCAACACGATTTTAACATATATTGACGCCGATTTTGAGTACAGATTATGAATTTTTTGTATTCCGTAAAAAATACTTGATTTTATCGAATTCATATTGTATAATAGCATATGTCACATTTGCCGGTGTGATGGAATTGGCAGACGTAGTGGACTCAAAATCTACTTCGCCGTTTCATACCACCGTTCCGTAAACCCTTGATTTTACAAGGTTTTTTGAAAACTGAATATGTAACTTGCTTTTAATGTCCCTCCACGATGTCCCTCCGATTTCTCGGACAGGACATCGGGAGACGACTTAAAAATATAAATGCCGGTGTGTCGGAATTGGCAGACGAGACAGACTCAAAATCTGTTATCCGCAAGGGTGTGTGGGTTCGAGTCCCACCACCGGCACCAGACCTTAACAGCTCGTAAACCCTTGATTTATCGGGGTTTGCGGGCTTTTCTTTATGCTCTGCTCCGGTTATGTAACGCCCCTCCAACAACAGAAAATTCGCCGTTTTGCAGCTCATTTTCAGGAGGGACATTGGAGGGACATTGCGATTATTTGGAGGGATATACACCCAAAATCGCATTGGCAGACGCAACCTTTGAGGCGAAATTCAAGTGCGTATAAATGTTTGAAGTGGTCGAAATGTCGCTGTGTCCTAACCACTCCTGAATTTCTTTCAAGCTGACACCGTTTGCATACAAAAGGCTTGCGCAGCTATGCCGCAAATCGTGGAAACGAATCTTCCGCATACCGTTCTTTTCAAGCACCAGCGGGAAATGCTGGGTGATATAGCCGGGTTTTACAAGCTCTCCGATCTCGTTGACATAGATATAATCGGTGTATTGCCGGCAATACGACCTGCCGCACAGCTTTCGGTTTAGCTCCTGCTCCGCTTTCAGGCGGTACAGTACTTCCTCAAACGGTGGCACAAGGGGCAGGCTGCGATAGCTTGCTTTGGTCTTTGTCCGATCCTTTTGGATAATCTTGCTTTTGCCGTCAATGGTCGCCTGCGTTACTGTGTGCCGTATGGTGATTGTTTTCTTCTTGAAATCAATCGCATCCCATTTCAAGCCTACAGCCTCGCTGCGGCGCAGTCCGTAAAATGCGCCGAGGATAACGCCAAGCTCTATGGGGTCGCCCTTTACCACCTCAAAAAGACGGTTTAGCTCATCTTCCTCATAGGCGCTGCCGACAAACTTTTCCTTTTTCGGCCGTTCAATGCGATCCGCCGGGTTCGTGTCAATCAAACCAAGTTTGAAAGCGTGCTGCAACGCCTTTCGGATATTTGCGTGGCGGTGTATCACCGTGTTTGCGGAAACGCCCCGCACCGTCAGTTCATAGGTGTAATAGTCCTGAATGTGCTTTGGCTTTATCTCCCGTAAGAGCAGGCCGGGGTGGTGTTCCTCAAAGTATGGGATAATTTTGCTCTTAATTCCCATAGAATACGCCCCGTAGGTCGTTTCCTCCACATTCTTTTTTATCATTTCCAGCCAGTCGAGCAGAAATGTTGTAAAGAGTATGGAATCGGTGGAAACCTTGCCTGTACTGCGTTCTAATGCTCTTGCCTCCAACTCTGCTTCTTTGGCTGAACGGGCTTCTATGAGCATTTTTTCGGCACGCTTTTTGTTGCCCTTTACAGGGAGCCCCGTGGATTTTGACGGCGTGTGCCGTTTACCGTATTCATCCACATAGTTGAGTACGATATGATAGTACCCGTTTTTCTCTCGCAGATGTCCTGCTACCATAATAAAACCTCCTTTGAATGGTACAGCGTAGATTCATCTGCCATTGACATTTATATTGTAGCAGAAAGAATCCCACAGGCCAAATGTGCAAACAAGGTTTTACGCATTAGATTTATCTATCAGTTCCAAGTATTCCAGAATGTTGAGCTTCGGGATTCGATAGCGGCGGCCGACAATGAAACTTCTAATTTCCCCAGACCGCAAAAGCCTGTAAGCGGTTTTGTCGCAAATACCGCCGAGCATTTCACGCATCTGCTCAACATTGACTACATCGGGATAATCGGCAAATAGCAGTTTGTAGGCTGTTTGTGATTCCATAGGCAGCCTCCTATCTGTTTTTCGGGATAATCTCGTAGTCGTACCCTGTACGCTGATTACAGTAGGTACAGGTGTCTTTTTCGGTTTGCTGCGGGTCGATCCGGCGTAAAGAATAAGCGCCCGAACCGTAGAAATTGTCGGCACAAGCGCTGCAAAGACAAAGAATTAACTTTTTCGGTATGCTCTCAATCAGACCGATACTGACGGCAAGAGCATGATTGATACCGCGGATATGCTTATCGGACAGATGACCGATAAAGTCACCCAAACGGCGTTTATCAACGGTTCGCAGTTGTTCAAGCAAAACAATAGAGGGCAGTTCTAAACCGTCCTCTGCGTTGATGTAGTAATGGGTAGGCAACTTCGGCTTTGCGTCCGTTTTGCTTGTGACAGAAGCAATGATAACGGTGGGACTGTGCTTGTTTCCGACATTGTTTTGGATAATGACAACGGGACGATAACCCTCTTGTTCCGAGCCGATCCCTTGTCCCAAGTCAGCGTAATACATATCACCTCGTAGATATGTTTGATTCATAATGTTTGACCTCCTTTGAATTTAAGGCGAATATTCGCCTATGTAGGAAATCAAACAGCGGCACAGAATTAAGGTCAGGAAGATACAAACATTCTCCGTTTCAGCAGACCCGTCCCGCCGTATGATTTCATATTTCAAAAACGATCCTATTTGTCCTCGACACCCCGGATCGTTATGGGAAGTCATCAAACGGCTGGCGGCTCACCAGCTCCACGGGAATCTCACCCCCGGTAGGTTCTCTATCGGCTGCTCTCATTGCCTGCGACGGCTCACACACGAAAAATGCTGCTCGCTCGGACTGTGACTGAACAGGAGTATCATTAGCCCTATTGCTTATCATCGCCATACCGGGAGCCTCCCGATACTTATAGCCGGCTGTTTATCGCTCCTTGCCGGAAATCAGAAAGCCAAAGACCGTATAATCAAAATAGGTGTAATCTCGTTGCTTCTGTTTTCCGCAAATCGTGGCGCAGCCGCTAATGTGGCTTATGCTCATCACAATAGCAATAGGAATGTGTTTGATGAATGGGTATTCAGTTGTAAAAGAGCAAACCCATTCACCGCACAAAACGGAAAACAGGCAGAGAGTTTTCGTACCTCTCCACCTGTTTCCTCACTTAAAGCCTAAAACACAGGGACTATTTCAAAATTTTTTTCAAATTATTCAGAGCGGCATAAATCGAATCCTGCACCGTCTGATATTTGCATCCCTCCATTTCTGCAATTTGGGAGTATGTAAGTCCATTGAAATAATACAGTATGAGCCTGCGCCGTTGTGTTTCGGGCAGTTTGTTTATAGCGTTGTGCAACGCCTCATACCGCATATTGCGAAGAACCGCATCCTCAACCGATTCCGGGAGAACAAACGCCCGGATTATAGAGTAGCTTCGGTAAGCTCTGAATGCTCGTAATGCCGATCCACTTCATTAAGAAATGAAAGATCGTCCAGTTCAAAGCAATTCAGAAGCTCAAACAGTTCTTTATTTATCAGCAATTCCCGCAGTACACCTTGTCCGTCCCGAAAGGAAAGATAATGCTTGTCCTGCCGTTTGGAAAGTGTATAGGGGTTGTCTTTTCTGCGTTTTGGACGCTTCTCGTCCATAGTCGTTTCCTCCGATCAATCTGAAATTTGAGAAATTCAGATTGACGGAGGCGGTGAACGGCAACGTGGTAACGGGGTTTTGCTATATACAAAAACGCACCTGCATAACGGCAAAAATCGCCGTAACACAAGTGCATTATAGTTTATGTCATATAAAATATGGTCTGTGGGTTCAGGGTAAGAGCCATAATATCCCGATGCAAAATTTAGACTTTTTTTGACCGTGTACCATCGGGGCATAGGCGGTCTAAGTCATACAATTATACTCGCTGCTCATAATCAGCAGCGAAGCGTTGGCGGCAGTCCAGCGCATAAAAAACCTCCAAACCAAAACGCTGAATTGGAGGGATAGGCATAACTACACACCCCGGCAAAACCTCGTTTTTTTATTTGTCGGGGCTGTTATTCTATTCAGTTCAATAATTTACGAACTGCCCGTTCATTTATAATTGAATTACCATGCCATTATCAACATGACATAATTAGGTACAATTATATGTGGAGGTGAACCGACAGTGCATAAAGAACCTGAAACGCTTGGAAAAATCCTTAAAACTGCTCGTATGCGTGCCGATATTACAATGGAAACGCTGGCGGAAAGAGTTGATATTACCGAGCGATACTTATATCGGATTGAGAACGAGGGAAAGAAACCCAGTTTTGATGTCCTCTATAAACTCATCCGGGAACTTGCAATACCAGCGGATTCGATTTTCTATCCCGAAAAGCCGTCCAAAGATTCCGAAATAGAAAATCTTGTCCGTATGCTTTACGGCTGTAATGAGCGTTCAATGGAAATTATCAAAGCAACCGTAAAAGCCACATTGGAAAGTCAACCAAAAGAACAATCATAAAGCTGCTTTTCAAAAAACAGAGCCGATGATCTGCGAGGTATCCCACAGGTCATCGGCTCTGCGTCTATGCGTCCGGCTCTTTGATGACAACTATATTCAAATTTTCAACTTCGATCAAACTTTCCTGCTTGCATTTTGGACAGTAGAGAGGAAAATTCTTTAATACCGTGTCCTCTCTGATTTTGTCACGCGTTTTACTGCCGCAAGCAGGGCATAAAATCCAATGCTCATTTTTCATTGCGCCACCGCCTTTTCATACAATCATTTTTACATCATCACACAAAATCATTTCTGACATCCGCAATAATATCTCCATTTTTGATTTTCCATAGCCCATATAGCGATGTAAGAAACATAATAAGGAACATAGCCAATGAAGATATTACAAATGCTCCAAGCGGAAATACAAAATCAATTACCGCACCGACTACAATGCTTTTATATATCAGATAGCATAACGGCAAAGAAGAAATGCCGCCGATTAAGATCGCAAGCAAACCATTCCGCAGGTTTTCGATGCAGAGCATAGCAAACAGCTTATTTACCGTCATTCCTACCGAACGCAATACCGCAAATTCACGCTTACGCATATTGAGGCTCGTAGTTATGACATTGAAAACATTTGCACAGGATATTACGGTCAAGAGAATTAAAAAGGAAGTTGAAAACAGCTTTATCATTGCGGCAAAGTTTCTCTGCGATTCATAGCTTTCAGCAGAACTGAATATTGACACATCTTCGGCAAGACCAACGCTCGTTAAATAATCCGTTGTGTTTTTTTGAATGTTCGCATAGTTTGGGGATTGTATCATTATTTCCTTGCTTGTGATTTCTGCATTAAACTCAGGCATACGGCTTTCGGGAATCAAAATACTGATGCCTCCGTCATTCGGTCTGAATTCAAGCGGAAAGTCATAGTTGCCAACCGTAAAATTAACGCTGAAAAAGGTATCGTAATAATTCTCATAATCAAAGCGGTCATTTGGATTTGCGTTTATATCTTGGCTGAGCCGTTCACTCGCTGCTTCACTCATATAACGCACATCGGCGTGATAGCTTCCGTCTTTCAAGATAGGAAAACTCGTGCTTTTACTATCCTCGTCGTTTTCATCATAAAAGGCACTCGCATAAACGGAATTATCATTTTTAAGTCCATTTTGCGAAAGGAACTCGGAATAGCGTTCATTTGAAATAATGAATATATAAAACGGAGCTTTATATAATTCGGAGCTTTCTTTAAGTGTAGCCCAATCCGAGCCTCGGTAGCTGTCAGTTATCCATTCCGAATCAAGTAAAACACTATGGAAATGTGAGGGACTTTCCGCAAACCAACCGACTTCATCAATGCCGTCCTGCGATTTTACAAAGCTGTATAGCTCATCAAATTCTTTCGTGCCAAACTCCATAGAATAGTTCATACGCAGATCGTAGCCTATGTTCTCCCGTTCTGCTTCTACAAATGAGAGCATATACAGGCTGAACGCATTTGCAGACACAAAAAGAAAGATACTGATTGCAAGCGAAAATGTTATTGCACGAAACGCTTTCTTTTCTCGTTTTATAGTACGCTTTGCAAGCAAATTTTCAGCAGAAGAAGTAAAGTTGCTGCACTTTACTTTCATCGCACCTTTTTCACCTTTCAGATTGCCTATTATCGAAATTTTAGAAGCAGCGCGAGCAGGAACACCGGCGGATAGTAACACCAACAGATAACCGAAAATTGCTGTCATCATAAGCAGCCATCCGTTTATATGCAGCCGCATACCAATGTTCACATAGAGTACTTTCCCCATATATGCTCCGAAAATATCAAGCAACGCCCAAGAAGTCAAAAGACCGAGGACTATACCGATCGGTATCGCAACCGTCCCAAGTAAAAGAGCTTCGGAATATACAATCGTGCGAATATCTTTTTGGGTTGCACCAATCGAGGATAAAAGTCCGAGTTCTTTCGTCCTTTCGGAAACGGATATAGCAAAGGCATTGTATATCAAAGAAATTGCACCCACAGCGATGATAAGAAGCAAAGCGGCGGCAATCCCCATTATTAGGCTCTTAATACTCTCGCTTTGTGAAATCCCGAGATAGGAAAGCAATTCCGTGTGATACGAATATTCTGTTGTTTCACTTAAATATCGGCTTGCAAATTCGTACACCTCGTCTGGATTTTTAAGTGTAATGCGGAATACATCATTTTCGTCAATGGAGATCATTTGGGTGGATAAAACGCCCTCTGCCGCTTCAAGGTCTGCTATTTGTTCTGCGGTGGTGTTATACACGGCAATATGCCAATTTCCGTCCTTTTCGATAATGGAATCTATCGCAGAATCGAGCATAGAATTTAACAGCGTAAAAATCGTACACACCATGAGGACGGACAATACAATTCCCATAAGTGTTATCAGCGTTCGCCCTTTATTTTTCCGCAAGCTCCTTGTTGCAAGTTTAATACAAACACCCATAGTTATCCCTCCGAGAGCTTACCGTCCTTGATGATAAGCATACGGTCTGCCAACTTTGCAAGCTCCAAATTGTGCGTAATCATAATGAGCGTTTGACCGTATTGTTTATTTGCACTCCCCAGAAGCTCCATTACCTCTGCTGCACTTTTGCTGTCAAGATTTCCTGTCGGTTCGTCGGCAAGCATAAGCGCAGGATTTGTAAATAAAACTCTGCCTATGGCACAGCGTTGTTGCTGACCGCCTGAAAGCTGGCTCGGCAGATGACTTCTTCGCTCTTTCATTCCAAGCGTATCCAGCAATCGGTCAAGCGTTTCTTTGTCGGTTTTCTTTTTATCAAGGCGGCAAGGGAGCGTTATGTTTTCCTCAACCGTCAAAGTGGGAACGAGATTATAAAACTGATAGATTAAGCCCGCCTTTCGTCTGCGATAATAGGCAAGCTCCTTTTCGCTCTTGGCATATATATCCTCACCATCTACATACACCTTGCCGGAGGTGGGGCGGTCAATACCGGCAAGGATATGTAACAAGGTCGATTTTCCCGATCCCGACGGACCGATGATAGAAACAAATTCGCCTTTTTCTACGGTAAAAGATACATTGTCAAGTGCTTTAACCTCGGCCTCTCCCGCTTGATATGTTTTGCATAGATTACAAACATTCAGTATCGGCATATAAATCATTCCTTTGTAAGGCTTTCTTGTATTTTAGCTTCTGCTTCATCAAGATTGGCAAAGCTGGTAATTGCACCGTCAAACAGATCAGCATTGAAACGAATAGCTCCGTCGGACAAGATAACAGCAAAATGATCTTCTCCGAACATAGAATATTCGCAAATATCGTCATAGTAAAAAGTTTTTCCGTTGATTTCCGCACAGCTCTGTTCTGTTACTTCTTTCAAAAGGAAAATGCCCTCTGTTCCATTCTCCAAATGCGAGATTACAACAGACGAGTCATTTGCAGAAGCGTTATCCACACATTTCGGCAGCAAAACCGTTACCGTGCTGTCTGCTTTTGCATTTCCCGAAATAACCTTTGTGATTTTTATGGTAGCAAGTGCTTTTTGAGCAATTTCACCTTTGCCGTAGTCGATTTGAATATTGCGTACTGTTTCTATTGTACCTCGTACAATCGTATCGCTGTAACTGTTAAAGATTTCTTCCGAGGTCAATGGGGCGGGCAAGATTGTTGTTTTTTCAAATTCGTCAATGTAGGTAACCTTAATTCCTTTGGATCGCTCCAATTCAAAATCACCTTTGGAAGAACAGCCTGTAAAAATAAGGGTAGCTGCGATCAGCAAGAGCGAAAGTGTAAAAATGGTCTTTTTCATAAGTTTTGCATCCTTTCATAATTTGTTTTAGGCTTTCATGCCTTACTTATATAAACACAAAAGGCGAAATATCGGATGCAAAAAAGCAGGCATTTTTCAAAAGAAAACTGCCTGCTTTGCGGTGCTGATTTTATATTGTTAATCAGTTACTATTTTTTCAAAATAGTAAAATTGCCCATCGCCCTGCAAAATGATAACCTCGTCACTATATGGATATATCTTGGCTCCGATGATACTGTCTTTGTCGATCACGCTATCTATCTGTATAATGTCCGTTTCGGTTAAAATTCCCGTAAATAAATCCGGGTTCTGTTTTAAGTCCGAAATATTGTTAAGTCCGTATTTGTCAATAACCAAGCGATTTGAAAAATAACCGTATTGCTCATTTTCGTATGAAATAGTGATTGAATAAAACACATCTTGCGCTATATGTTCCGGTTCTTTATTGAGAACAAATACAGCAGTAATGCTTAAACTGATAACCAAAACAAAAGTGGCAGCTAACGCACTTATCTTTCTAAAAGACCATACAGCAGCCGTTTTGTGCTTGTTTTGATTTGTGCCGAGCATTGCATAAACCTTTTCGTCAAGAGAAGTAAGGTCGTGCTTTTCTTCTGATTCAGACGAAATATTATCAGCCTGTGTTTCGATATACTGTTTCATTGCTTCTTTGATTTTTTTATCGTTCATATCCATCCTCCTTTAATCGAGCTTTCAGCAGCTTTTTTCCACGAGTGAGCTGTGATTTTACGGTGCCGTGTTTTCTGTTCAGAAAATCCGAAATCTGCGATGTGGATAATTCGTAATACAAATGGAGGATTAGCACATCCCGATATTCGGCAGGCATACTTTTTATATTCTGATAGATGATTTTGCAGCTTTCGTCTATAATAACACTTTCAGCAATGTTTTCATCACTTGCAAATTCATACTCAATGTCTGACAAGGAGACCGTTTGAATATGTCTGTCCCGTATCATATTAAACGACATATGTTTTACCGCCATTGTCACATAATATATACAATCTTTGCTGTCAACATCTTTTATCGCATCTAAATTTCGCATAATCGGGGGGATTGTATTATGTACTGCGTCCTCTGCATCCTGCGGATTTTTTAATATTTTCAATGCGACTGCATACATTGTGTTTTTATGCTTTTCATAAATGGCGGTCATTTTTTCAATTTCTTTACTCATACGACCTCCTAAATTATAAGACACTCTCTCAATAATCTATAACACGAAAAAAAGAATTTCGGATGCATTTTAGATAGTAGATTGAAAATTTATTTTTTCGCTGTTTTTAATTCCTCAATAGCGTTCCTTTACTGTCGTATCGTATATTTTAACACATAAAAGTTAAGAAATATAGTCTGCGTTTTGTTTCCTGATAATTATGTACCAACCGCCCCCAAAAAAGGCGGTTGATTTTTTAATGCGCAGGCACTCTGTAACCGAGGATTTCATAATGCCCTACGGCATAATGATTTTCCCGGCAGGAATCCCCGGAATTGCCTTCTATGGTATAAATAATTCCGTCCTCAACTCGTTCGACAATTCCTACATGGTCGGATAGCCCGTCCTGCGGACCGGACGAACCCTTGTTGTTCCAATCGAAAAAGATAATCATACCCGGCGACGGCGTGGCGCTGTTGTCAATCCATTGACCTCTATCCTTAAACCATTGCACGCCGTTTGTGCAGCCTGCAAATTTCGGGATAATACCACTATCAATATACCCGCACTCATTCGCCGCCCACGAAACAAAACAGGCGCACCATTCCACACGGCTGTCAAAGCCATACCAACTCCAATACGGCTGACCGCCCACATTGCCAATCTGCGAGAGAGCAACGGAAACAATTTGTCCGTCCTCGGTGTAAATGCCATAAAGAACCGCGCTCCACATACTGCGATTTTCTTCGGCAAGAAGTTCCGCAAGCTGCTTGCGCTGATCTGCATTGAATCCGAATTTATCTGCCATTTCTCCGGCGGTCTTATGAGCCACCGATATATACAGATAAGTCCGTGTGACCGTCGTTTTCGTTTCAACAATATTGCCGTGACCGTCATCCGTTTCGGTGATAATTTCCTCGGTCTTTGTTTCGGTTCGTGAGGATATGGTATTCATCTGCCAGAATATATCTTTTAGAATCGCTTTTTTTGAAGCGTCCATAGTGGCGACATCCTGCGGATTATTCGGATCGGTAGTAGTCTTAACCGCATAAACAGCCAAAACCTCCGGCCAGACGGCACGGGAGCCGGACATTTCCAAAACATCATAGGAGATATTCGTTTTGGTGGTGTCAAGCTGCATTTGGTAATCGGTGTTGATTTCCTGTACCACGCTTTGCATTGTCATACTGCTTCCCGAATCCTCGCCCGAAAAAAAGATACCGAAACACGAGCCGACAATCAAGGCAATCAGGCATACCACAATGATAATCACAACGGCAACCCAACCGCCGGCGGCGATAGCGGAAATCAAGGCCTTTGTTCCGGCTATAATCGCCTTGACCGCCGCAACCGTGGCTTTGGCTGCCGCCTTTATCGTGGCAACGGTCGCTTTGGCGGTGGCTTTCGCCGCCTGTGCTGCCGTCCTTGCCGCTTTAGCCGAAGCCTGTGCGGTTTTTTGAGCGACTTTCGCTGCCTGTTCACTCGTTTTAATCGCAGTTCGGGCGGTCTGTTCGGCAGTCTTAACCGTTTTCTGTGCGGTCTTAACTGAACCCTTTGCCGTTTTAATTGTAGATTTACCCGTGGATTTTGCCGTCTGCTTGATCGTTTTTTCGCCACGCTCCAGCGTCTTAATGGATTTTTGAGCCTGCCGCTGCCGAAAATGCTCTTTTGCTTTTCTCTTTCTGAACTGCCTCCAAGCGGAATTGAAGAAAATGCCGCTCTGCTCGTTTTCAAAAACGACATGAAATTCGTCGATGAAGATGTGGGTGCGCTTGCCCTTCTTCCAGTTGAGGGTAACACGGTTGAGGATGGTGTCTGTGATCACCAGCAGTCCCGTCGGCTTCAGCTGTTCACCAAGGCCGTGAATATCGAATACGACGATGCGCTTATCGAGATCGACGGTGCTTTCATGTCCGAAAATATCCAGTGAGCCAGTGGTGAACAACTCCAGCGACAAGGCGATCTCCTTGGCCTTTTCTTCGGGCTGTTCCAGCAGTTTGTTTCGCAGGTCACAGAGCGTAGCGGGTTTTCCCGTCCGCTCGGCATCCTGATACACCAGCGCCGTGCAGCGGTCGATGATGGATTTCTGCTGCGGGCCGACACCGGCCTTGTCGATCTGCTCCACAAGGGACATGATGAACTGCGATTTCTCCACAATGGGGTTGTTCTCGCCGTAGCCGTCCACCATATACATGGCGTTCAAACGGTCTTTGCCGCCTGCCGCCATATGAATGACGGTCGCCGTTTCCTTGCCCAGAGCCGCTGCCAGCGCACCAAATTCGTTTTCGGGATCGCAGATCAGCACATCATCGGCGGTGTTCAGAATGAGGAAAGCAATCAGCTCCTTAGCGCTGAACGATTTGCCAGAACCGGGCACGCCCAACAGAAACGCCGACTGGTTCAGAAGATTTGCCTTGTTGCACATGATTAGGTTGTGGGAGATGGCGTTCTCTCCGAAGTAAATGCCGCCCTTGTCCTGTACCTCCTGCACCTTAAAGGGCATGAATACTGCAAGGCTTTCGGTGGTGAGGGTGCGGAACGCATTGATCCTCCGTGTGCCGATGGGGAGAACGGTGTTCAGCCCGTCCAACTGCTGGAATTTCAGAACGGCAAGCTGGCACATATGCTTTCTTGCCACGGCGAGCACCGTTTCGGTATCGCTGTCCAAGCAGACGGCGGCATAACTCTTGATGAAGCTCTTGCCAATGTTCTGCGAGGGCTCACCCGCAAAGGCCGAGAGTGGGACCGGCGCAATGGCCGTGTAGAGATAGAGTTTGAAAAATCTGCCGTACACGGTCATGATCATGATAAACGATAAGACCGTAATGAACAGCCCGCCGATCAAGGTCACTGCCCACAATGGGATGCTTTCAAAAAAGCCGCAGTCCTCCACGGCGGTCACGATCTCGGCAGGCAGCACGGTTTCCTGCGCCGCCCCGAAGCCTGCGGCGTTCATGATGGTAGAGATCAGCCCCTGCACGATGTTGAACAGGGCAATCATCAGCTCCAAGCCGTATGTGACGGCGGCTTTGGCGAGGGCAAAACGGATAAACACTTTGAGGGCGTGCTCCGGCCGTTTCAGCTCCGCAAAGGAGCCGCAGGTTTTCATTACGCCGACCACAAAGAACAAAACGAGCAGCGCAAGCCCGATGGCCTGCACCGCACCGTGGATGCCGACGATCACATTCCAGATCGTGCCGCCCTTGAACTGCTCCGGTGACTGCGTAATGAGCTGCCAGATCTCCGCCAGCTTTTCATTCCATGTTTCAAGCGCATTCTCCAAATTCTGCACGATCCAGTTATCCGACATTCGGCTCACCTCCCGTCAACGCAACATCACAGGCGACCTCATTGCCCCAAGCATCCCAGCCGCCGGCTTTTTGACGGGCAAATAGTTCAATGCGGGGCAGATCGCCCATCAGCTCAACAATGCGTCGCCTTGCTTCTTCCGGCTTCTTGCTGTGTTCCTCAATGTGGGAGAGAATGACTTGATGCACCCCGGCCGAGCGGCGTTTGGGGTGTCCTTTGGTGGCAAGCATACAAAACTCCGCATTGGCTCTCGTCCAGTGTCCCATACCCCAAAACAGGCTGTCGGACTTACGGTTCTGCTTGATCCACACAAACGCCACCGTCTTATACGAAAAGCCCCATGCACGCATGACCGAAAAGCAGTCATGCAGCAGCGGGATCGTTGTCCATAGAAACAATACGCAGTCATCAGCGGCAAGCGTGCCGACCGGCAGCGCCCGTATATCTTCCAGTTCCATTGTCGGGTAGTGGGATTCGGCGGAGCGCCCAAGCCCCTTTTTAGAATAGACTTTGTACCGCCAAGGCGGGTCTGCGTAAATAATGCTGTATTTCGTCCAGCGGCGAGGTGTATTCGTCGCAGTCCTCCCGCATATCCGCCGCACGCAACATTTCCATGACCATTGGAAAGTTCTGCTCGTCGGGTGGCGCTTCGTATTTCAGATAGAAGATCAGCGCCAGCAGGAGCATAGACGCGGCGGTGTCCCAAAAGGGATCGTTGGACTGGCTGCCTTTCGGCGTGGTGCTTTTGAACAGATTGGTCACAAGCCGCTGCACATCGTTGTCGTCCCGCAGGTAAACAAACGGGTTGTAGCAGTGGCTTTTCTCCATGTTTAGAAGATCCAGCACCCGCACCTCATAGCCCTTTAGCCGCAGCAGATGCCCCGTGCTGCGCAGCAGCTCGCCCTTCGGGTCCAGCACGGTAAGAGAGTTTTGAATCAGTTTGTCCAGTGCAGCACGCAAAGTAATATCGTCAAAATTCAGTTTTTCTTGAAGCTCATCGTAGCTAATATCACTCATGGAGATGATAGCCATAGCGGTAAGCAGCGCACTTTTATCTGACAATGCACCGAATATTACAGATGAAAATACTGCAGTTTCCGGTGTAATGTCCTCAAAAAAGCGTCTTGTTATGATAGCTCCGTAGCCTTTTCCGCTGAGAAGCGAGACGCCGTTTTCGTCCGTTATGTGAGTCGGCTCATCGTACATCAGCTCTTTTCCACGCAGGTTTCCATGTGAAATTCCATGATGAGCAGAGGCAAATATTTTGAGCGCTTCTTCATAGGAATCTTTGCTCATCTGCGGAAAAGACGAAACCTTCGTCCGCATTTTATCATAGATGTCATCGTAGGTGTAATCTTTTCCGTAAAATAGGTAGTCCACGCTTACATGAAAATAATCGGAAATCAGCGGCAGGGTCATGGTATCGGGCTGACAGGTATTCGTTTCCCACTTCGATACCGCTTGCGACGATACATTGAGGGCTGTGGCAAGCTGTTCCTGAGTGACTCCTGCTGTCTTTCTCAAATCGGTAATGTTTTTGGATATGTTTATGCTGTTCATATGAATCCTCCGAGTTTATTCCCGTGTGCACATCAGATTGTACTTAAATTATATCACATCTTCAAAACAAATCAACAACGCAAAACGGCAGGTTTGAAACCGTTGGTTGAGTGGAAAACATATTTCCGCTTGTGGATTTCAAAAGATGCAACAAAACTTGTGTTTTAAAACACTGAAAATTTGCCGATGTGGCAGCGAAATCAAATTGTAAGCAAAAAATCAGCCGAAAGTGGGGCTGAAAACCTCATTTTCGGCTGATTTTTGCGATGTTAGCACCAAACGGTGCGTAAATCAAGGGTATTTGCACCAAAAGTTACTTGTTTTCTTCCGTTTGAAATGCGAACTTATATATCGTCGGGAACGCGTCCTTGTTCACCTGTCTTGCGGCTATCAGTAAACCTTTTAAGCGCATTCTAATGTCTGCGTTATCGGGATCATTTTTTAGCTCGTTGTACGCAATGATGATTTTTTGGCGCATGGAGTTTTTTAACACAATTTTTCCCGTAGCATCAATAATAACACCTGTGACCAATTTGGGATAGAGCTTTGTATACCGCTTAACTTTCTTTTTTGAAATCTGGTAATTGTATTTTCTAATGATCGCAATGATCTTGTCCATAAAGTCCTTTGAAATTCGATTCTCACTGGAAAAAGTCACATCATCCACATATACTGTCATGGTAATATTATTATCATCCGCGATTTTTTGCATTTCGTCAAACATTTGGTGATTCACCAAATAGGACAATATCTGACTTGTTGGTGCTCCCGATATAAGATGGTTATATGTTGAAACGCCTTTCTCCTTTAAGAATAAGCGTATCTCGTCTATATTTTTCGTGTTTGACGTTTCTAAGTCAATAGTTGTTAGATCCGTCAAAAGCTGTGCAACATCTGGAGAACAGAGTAAGTCCTCTGCAAAAAAGCGATAAACCGTGTCGCGAGTTATGGACGGAAAGAATGCTGTCAAATCTATTTTGTACAGGTTCCTTCGGTTGTTTCCTACATGAAATCGAGCATTGTCAGCATATGATCTACCTTTTATCCCAGAAAAAACATTATCCGGAACCGTAATTCGTCCCAGACAGTTTTTTATTCGCTTTTGAATAATTTTTAGCTCCTCATGTGGGGGCTCAATCAAACGAGGTTTTCCCGATTTATCAATATAGGGAGAAACCAATGAAGCAATATGTGTTTGCCTCATCATTTGATTGTTATTTATACGAAGCAATCTCTTTAACAATTTTTTTGATTTTAAGCCGTAAAGCGGGCAATCTGTATATATCAAAGGCATAGTACCTCACTTTGTAAAAAATGTGCTGGTGTTAGCTACCAGATGCTATGTCGATGATAAAACGGACAACATCAACAAGCATTTCGGGACAGCAGAGTGATACAGCCAGTATGGCTGCTCCTGCAATTACGCTAAGCGCAATTACAACGGCAGCAGGGGTTTTGATTGGTGATTTGTTAACGTTGAAATTAACTTCCACCTTGTTATCGATACCAACGTTGTTTACGTTGATAACGATGTTTTTGTCCGCCCTCTTCACGGAATTCACCTCCTTTGTTATTATTGGCCTTCGCCTAAGGCGAAGGGACTTCCCGTTCCGCCAATAACATTGGAGATATGCAGCCGTGTATCACTATTTTCGCACCAGCTCAAATCCGACTTCCCAAACCAGCTTGATCCAGTCTGTTCTGCCTTTATCGTCAGCACTACTATTACGACTTATACGACTACAAACATACCGACCTATTGACTCTTAATAAGTCGGTGATATAGCGTGTATGAAGACGAACATGTGCCGCGAAATAATGCATCCATATCTAACGATACGATGCCGCTCGTGTTTCCACGAACCAAACGAAGTCAAATCTGACCGCACATACTGACATATATAATATATCACAAATCCTGGCATAAATCAAGGCAAAGGAAGAATATATTGCATTTGTCTGACAAGTTTTCATGTTAAAAAATTATGTTCATCCCTTAAAAATTGCGTTGCAGTAGTCAAAGAAAAAGCCTTCCGAAAAAAAGCGGCTTGTGCTGTAACTATGGCACAAGCCGCATTTCTGCCGTCAGGGGATTTTCCCAAAGTGGTGGATAAAAGCCGATTACAAGCAAAAAATCAGCCGAAAGTGGGGCGAAAAACCTCAATTTCGGCTGATCTTTGGTCGGAGTGGCGAGGCTCAAACTCGCGGCCTCCGCATCCCAAATGCATTTGTGATGGCAATTTCCGCTAAAAATAGCTTTTTCCGCCCCTTTCCGCTCGAAAAACTGTGCTCTTCGCCACTCTTATGTCCACTGTTTCCGAGTGCTCCGAAACGGTAGGTGGTCTGTTATGTGGTCAACAGCAATTTCCGCAGAATAATACGCAATACACGCCTCTCGCATTTACGCGAGGGGCGATTGCTTTTATACGGTTATTATAACTCTGAACAACAGCCTGTTTAAGTTAATTTTGTGCAGACTATTAACCGCCGGTTGCGCAGCAACCAAATATGGTGTATTATATTATCAATGAAACTGTTTTGGAGGGAAGTTTATGCCAAACGGCAGTTTTTCCAGTCATTATGTTCCGCGGTTGGTTTTGCGGAAGTTCAGTAATAGGCTTTGTACCTACAACATAAAAACCGGCGAGCTGCGCGAGAATATTGCCCCCGAGCATGCCTTTGCGCAAAACGCTCTTTATAACCACAACACTGAAAGAGCACTGAATACAAAAGTCGAATCGCAATTCGGCAACCTGCTTGCCAATATACTGCTAAAAGCCGACCATACGGTTTCTCTGAACCGTATGCAGCTATTACAGGTCAAAAAATTTCTGCTTGTTTCAGAATTGCGGACTATGCAAAATGAAGAATGGCTGCAAAAGGAACGGCAAATAAAGAATTCTTTTGCTCCCGACTTTAAAGAACGCCGTATCGAAGGCGAAACGCCGTATGAATATTGGATGCGGACTGTTAATACTGTTTTGGATTCCGACGGTACACCTGCATCTATTCTGCAAAATTCCAATAAAACCTATCCGGCATACCGTTGGGCAAGCATTGTTAACAGCGGATATATTGCCTTCTGGGATGCGCCGGAAAGCGGGGATGAATTTGTCATTACCGATATCGGTATGACATCGGAAAACGAAAAAGACTGGGACGGCATCACAAGACATAATGATAAAAAGCTCTCGTGGCTGACAGACATATTAAACCGCACGACAAACGATGAAGAAAAAGATGTAATTGCAAGTTTAAAAAAGTCGCTCACACATTTCAGTGAAAACTTCATGATGTTTCCGATTTCGGCTAAGAGAATGATCGTGCTCATCAATCCATTCTATAAATTCAGATATGCAGGAATGAAATCCGGGTTGTCGTGTGTGCCTTTGACGGAGCTGACGGTGATCCCCAACGAAAGTCTTTTTGAGCCAAACCACAATTATTATGAGGCAACGAAAGGTAAACAAAACAGCGGCGTTTATTCGGAAAACGATCAATACATTTATGATATAAAGAAACTAGCTTCCGATGAAATACAGTATTGTAATGCGCTTTTTATGGACAGGATCAACGAATATCTGGGCTTTTCCTCACTCGACAGTGCATTCGGCAGTATAATCAAGTATAAACTGCTTAACGATCCGCCGTATACGCCGCGAGTAGATTATACACCACTTTACAGAATTATCGAAAAGCGATATTCCTGCAAATTGATTTTTCCCTATTGATTTTTTTAGGAAATAGGATATACTGATATTACATATTTAAAAAACCTTCGGAGCACTGCGTTGTCTATGCAAAGGAGGTTTGCGAATATGAGTAATCGAAAAATCGATTATGAGATGGCAGACTATTTTCGGAGCATAGTGGACAAATCGGGTCTTTCGCAGGAAGAGTGGGCGACGCGTTTAGGTGTTACGCCCCGCTCGGTCGCCTATTATTGCTCCGGCCAAAGAACGCCGTCGGCCAAAAGACTTTTGCTGTTTCAAAAAATTGCCGAGAGTCTTTGAAAAAACAGCGTCCCTACGGGTGAACGGGCCCACAGGGATGCTGTTTTTTGAACCGACGGTTCATAGTGCGATCCTCTTTTATGTGCGATAATGTGTATATCACTTATAAAGGAGGGCATCAAAATGTCAAAGTACAAAACGGTCAAAGTATGGAACAAGGTTTTCGGGAACCGTGAAACCGTTTTCGACTATGCCGGTCGCGAAATGCGGAAGTCCGCCTGTGGAGATCCGCACAGCGCCTATCATCCGACACTTGACCACATCCGTCCGCTGTCGCTCGGCGGCAGTGATGTTGCAGGAAATATCGTTATTTGCCATCGTGATACCAACGCAGAAAAAGCGGATAAATTCCCGCATTGGAAAACAAACAGCCAGCTGTTTCGCGCAGATCGCATAAAGGGCACACGCACGGATTACGAGATCATCAAGCTGTAAATGGGAGGATCGTATGTCGAAGTATTGTTTCAACTATGATTCCGGCGAATATGAAAATATCGAAAGAGACGGTTTCAGCATCGACCAAGGCGAATATGTGTATAACTGGGACGACAGTGAGTATCGCCGAGAAGAGGAGGAAGCCGAAGAAGAACGCCGCCGGAATGAAGAAGATTGATAAATAAACACTGTGTGAAAAATTGCTCCCAAGATCAATTCTTGGGAGCGATTTTTGTTTATGCGGCAACTCAAGCATCTGTATTTATAAAAATAATTGCAGTCAAAATTTGCACCGCAGTAAACAAAGAAAAAGGGATTACGGAAAAGCAAAGAGGGAATAGAAAACTTGCAATAAAAAGTTGATAAATGCTGAAATCGCAGTATTTATCTGCCGAAAGTTGTTGATATTTGGTGTGGAGTGTGGTATAATGATTTTCAATGATACAATGTACTAACTATAACTATCTATGAGGTGTAATGCAATGGCCGCAAGCTATAAAAAATTATTCAAGCTTTTAATCGACCGTGATATGAAAAAGAAAGAACTCGCCGAAAAAGCCGGCATCAGCATCGCCACCATCACCAAAATGGGCAAAGACGGTGCCGTTGTCAGCAGTGAGGTTCTTGTAAAGATATGCTCAGCCCTTGGTTGCACTATGGATGATATAGTGGAGATAATTGAAAAATAAAAGAAAGGCATTTTATAATATGTTACATGATGGACTGTATGAGCAAATTATCAATAAGGGATTAGAAACAGAGCTTTCCACAACGGACAAGCTTTCTACTACTGCGCCTATTGATAGTGCTGAGGCGTCCAAAGTGCTTGCAAAATATATTGCTGAAGTTGTAGAAAAAGGGCTTGATAACGTTGCTGATAAAGGCGGAGATGTGAACTCGCAAGTGGCGCTTGCAAACCGCATTATTTCTACAATTATCAACGAAACAAAAGAAGATGGGCTTGATGAAATGACGGTTGCAGAACGGGCCGAACAACTTCTTGCTCTCTTTGACAGAAAGAACAATATTCTTGCGCTTGATGAAAAGGCAGCGATTATTCGTCCTGAAACATCTATTGCGCAAAGCTCGCTATTTACTGGTGCAATCCACGAGCCGCAGATGTTTACCGAGCTCAAGAAGGAAATTATATCCTGTAACCGTATTGATATGCTGGTATCCTTCATTAAATGGAGCGGACTGCGCTTAATAATGGATGAGCTTACAACCTTTACACAAAACGGCGGTGAACTCCGCATTATTACAACCTCTTATATGGGAGCGACCGATGTAAAGGCAATCGAAGAACTCCGCAAACTTCCTAACACAAAAATCAAGGTGAGTTATGACACCAAACGCACCCGACTTCATGCGAAAACGTATGTTTTCTATCGGGATACCGGTTTTACTACGGCGTATGTTGGTTCGTCGAATCTATCTAATGCTGCCATTTCCAGCGGCCTTGAATGGAACGTAAAGGTCACAAAGAAGGACCAGCCGGAAACGATTGACAAAATCGAAGCCACCTTTGAAAGCTATTGGAATTCCAATGAATTTGAATATTACAACGAGGAGCAAAAGGTGCGTTTAGCCCGTGCGCTAAAGGCTGAAAAATACTTTGACAGTAATAATGCCGAAGTTTATACAATGGATATTGCGCCATATGCCTATCAGCAAGAAATTCTTGATAAGCTGGAAGCAGAGCGCAAGGTTCGTGGTTATAATCGAAACCTTGTTGTTGCCGCCACCGGTACAGGAAAGACTGTGATTTCTGCGCTCGATTACAAGCGCTTCCGCAAGCAAAACCCGGATAAGCCTTGCCGACTTTTGTTTGTGGCGCATCGTGAAGAAATCCTGAAACAAAGTATGTACACCTTTCGTGCAGTACTGAAAGATGCAAACTTTGGCGAAATGTTTGTAGGCAGCTATAAACCGGAAAGCATAGACAATCTTTTTATATCCATTCAAACCTTCAACTCGCAGAGCTTTACCGAAAAAACAACGTCAGATTTTTATGATTATATTATTGTAGACGAGTTCCACCACGCCGCCGCGCCTACATATCAAAAGCTCTTATCCTATTATAATCCGCAGATTCTTCTCGGTTTGACGGCAACTCCTGAACGTATGGATGGCAAGAGTATTTTGCCGTATTTCAATAATCGTATTGCCGCCGAAATTCGTTTGCCTGAAGCTATTGACCGTAAGCTCCTGTGCCCGTTCCAATATTTCGGTGTAACTGATACGGTTGATCTGGATCACTTAAAATGGGCAGCCGGAGGTTATGATAAAGGCGAACTTTCGCGAATTTATACACTCAGCGGCATGATGGCAAATCGTCGTGCCGACTTGGTGGTTTCTTCATTGCTCAAATATGTTACCGATATTGATGATGTAAAGGGGCTTGGATTTTGCGTAACGGTTGAACACGCAGAATTTATGTCCAATTATTTTAATGCCCGCGGAATTCCGTCGATGTTCCTGACCGGACATTCGCCGGACGAAGAAAGAAAAGCGGCAAAAAATAGACTTGTAAAAGGTGAAGTGCGGTTTATCTTCGTCGTTGATATCTACAACGAAGGTGTGGACATCCCTGAAGTCAACACGGTTCTATTCTTGCGTCCAACAGAATCTTTGACAGTGTTTTTACAGCAACTTGGCCGTGGTCTGCGTTTATCTGAAGATAAAGAATGCTTAACCGTGCTTGATTTTATTGGGCAAGCAAATAAAAAGTATAATTTTGAAGATAAGTTTGCAGCTCTACTTTCCAACACCACACGAGGCGTAACACGTGAAATTAAGGATGGGTTTATTTCACTCCCAAAGGGATGCTATATTCAGCTTGAAAAGAAGGCAGCAAGATATATTCTTGATAACATTCGCGCATCTTATGGGAACAGCGCCGGTCTTGTTGCACGTATAGCAACCTTTGAAGAAGATACCGGCCTAAAACTTACCCTCGAAAATTTTCTTGATCACTATCGCTTGGATCCTCGCTCAATCTATAAATTTGCTTCCTTTTCTCGTCTGTGCGCACGTGCAGATATAATTCATAATTTTGAGGAACCGATGGAAGAGGTAATGTCAAAAGCACTCAGCCGTTTTGCGTTGGCGGATTCAAGACGATGGATTGTGTTTATGCTGCGTGTTTTGGAAAATATCGATCATTTCGACCTTACAAAACTTTCGGATATAGAAAAGCGTATGCTTCAGATGTTCTATATTACAATGTGGGGAAAAGTGATTGAGGATTGGAACGCGGATGAAGTATTCGAAAATTTCCGGGCTCTTTTAAATAGCCCGATAATGCTTTCTGAGCTGATTGCATTGCTCAAATATAACTACAATCACATTGATTTTATTGATGAGCCTGTCAGCCTCGGATTTGATTGTCCGCTGGATCTGCATTGTACCTATACGCGCGATCAACTGCTTGTTGCAATGGATTTTATGAAGCCAAGCACGGTTCGCGAAGGTGTAAAATGGTTGCCCGACAAGAAAATTGATGTGTTCTTTATCACATTGAACAAGTCGGATAAAGACTACTCGCCGACGACCATGTATCAAGATTATTCCATCAACGAAACACTATTCCATTGGCAAAGTCAAAGCACGACTAATGCAGAAGGTAAAGTCGGTCAGCGGTATATCAATCATTGCAAAAACGGCAGCAAGGTTCTCTTGTTTGTGCGCGAATTTAAGAATGATGTTTACGGCAATACTGCACCGTACACTTATCTTGGCACTGCAAATTATGTTTCGCATAATGGTTCAAGACCGATGAACATTACATGGAGATTAGATGCTCCCATTCCGGCAAAATACCTGAAGAAAACAAACAAATTGGTGGTTGGATAATGACAGAAGTAGTGGCAGCCCTGATATGGGATAAAGATAAATTTATGATTTGCCAACGTCCGGCGCATAAAGCCAGAGGCCTTTTGTGGGAATTCGTCGGTGGCAAAGTGGAACCAGGCGAGACGAAAGAACAGGCGCTTATCCGCGAATGCCAAGAAGAACTTGCCGTGACGCTTTCTATTGGTGATGTATTTATGGATGTTGTTCATGAATACCCGGATTTGACAGTGCATCTAACCTTGTTCAATGCAGTTATCATTGAAGGCGTACCGCAAAAATTTGAACATAAAGATATAAAATGGATTGCACCGAGTGGAATTCCGAATTATGAATTCTGCCCGGCGGATGTAGAGATATTGAAAAAGATAATCGAGGTTTACGGAAATGGTCAAGGAACTGATACATGATCCGATATTTCTTGCGGGAAAGTCGGAACTGGCAACAAAAGATGATCTATTCGTCGCACAGGATCTGCTCGATACGCTGATTGCGCACAAGGATAGTTGTGTCGGCATGGCAGCGAATATGACTGGCGTGAAAAAACGAATAATCGCTTTTCTCGATGAAAGTAGACGGATATCTACTTACACTGTAATGCTCAATCCGGAAATTATAAAAAAAGACAGCGTATACGATGCCGAGGAAAGTTGCCTATCTCTTCTCGGCGGCCCACGCCCTTGCAAACGCTATAAATCCATTAAGGTTAAGTATCAAAACTTGGAATTGCAGACTCGCATCAAGACCTACACAGGCTGGACGGCTCAGATCATTCAGCACGAAATCGATCATTGTAATGGAATTTTAATTTGAGAACTATATTATAATTCAAGAGGTTCAATTATGACATCAATAGAAAATCAAATAATTAACTTAATCATTTCACAGGATGAGAATGATCAAGTGGATTTCAAAAAAGAATATTATTCCAAAGAGAAGAAGTACGACCTTATTAAGGATATTGTTTCTTTTGCTAATAATATTAAACCAAAGGATAAGTATATCGTTTTTGGCGTTGAAAACTCTACTTGGAATGTCTTAGGAATAGATAGAGCTTCTTTGCCTGATATTTCTGAAATTAATAACTTATTGCACTCCTATGTTGAACCATTTATTGATGTTGAACTGGGATATCTTGATTACCAAGGAGTAACGATAGGGTTTATTCGTATTCCACATCATGACTTAAATCGCCCATATGTTATTTCAAAGGAGTACAATAAGAACAAAGGTGTTTTTTTGCGAAAAGGTGAGATTTATACTCGAAAAGGTGCCACCAATTTCATAGCAGAAAGAAGCGATCTTGATTGTATATATCATAATAAAGGGACTCTGGACATTAATCTATATACCAAAGAACTTTCGTTTAGCAATATTCGTATAAATGGAAACTCATATTTGACTGGGCAAGTCAGGTGTATTATCCAAAACAATACACCCAAAACAATCGTGATTGATAGTATTCATATATTTGTCCACTGCGGAAGTAATTTAATCGAGCACACCGTCGAATTTATAGATGATCAAAAAAGCGTATTTATCAAAATGCCGGAGAGTTTATCGCAAATTCCTATGCAAATTTCTTCGGGAGATAGTTTACAAAAAACTGTTTACTTTGAAATATCAGAAATTGCAGCAATTAATTTAAACAAAAAGGCAAACGAATTGTCAGATGTAAGTGTGTCAATAGAAATAGGTGATGTTTTAAAGCGGACTTATCAAAATGATGCCGAAACAATACGGCTAAATGTTGCTGAAGACTTACTAAAGAAATGGAGTCACTAACATGGAAAACGCCCAGAAAGGAGAAGAGAATATGAACTATTCACCACTAAGATACCCAGGTGGCAAAAGTAAGATTGCGCCTTTTGTGTCATTGCTTATTGAGAAAACTAATTTAGGTGAATGTACGTATGTTGAACCTTTTGCAGGTGGGGCAGGAGTGGCGCTATCCCTTTTATTTGATGGGACAGTAACTAGTATCGTAATTAATGATTATGATAAGGCTATTTATTCCATGTGGAAAGCCATTCTTGAAGAAACCGAGGACTTTATAAATCTGGTTCGAACCGTTCCTTTAACAATTGATGAATGGAGAAAACAAAAACAAATATACAATGACGAGAATAAGAAATATTCATTAAAATTAGGCTTTGCCACTTTTTATCTTAATAGAACCAACCGTTCGGGAATATTGGCAGCTGGTCCTATTGGTGGATATAAGCAAACTGGAAATTACCTTATGGATGTTAGGTATAACAGAGAGGATTTGATTCAACGAATAAAAAAAATATCGGAATATAAATCACATATACATTTGTACAATAAAGATATTGAAAGTTTCATAAAAAACTATTTGCCCAAGTATCAGCATAATGCATTCGTTTATTTTGATCCGCCATATTACAACAAAGGTAAGGAACTGTATAAGAACTTCTTTGTTCATGAAGATCACGAGCGCATTTCAAAACTAATAAAGAGACTAGATTGTTATTGGATGGTAACTTATGACGATGTAGATGCTATTTGTGGGCTGTATAAAGATTACGAGTGTAAACAATTCGACCTAACCTATAGTGTGGCTAATTCGGGAAAAAAATCAGAAATTATGTTTTTGAGTGACGAAAGGCTCTGGCCTAGTGAAGATGAATTAAAATGTAAAAAGATTAAGATCAATATTAGAAAGCGGTGTAGTGATGAATAAAATATCGATTGATACTCTGAATGATAGAGATCCATTGTTGAAGTTAGTTCAACCTGACAACTTTATTGGTTGGGTTTATTCTATTGATTATGATTCAGCATTAGTTGTAACAAACGATGCGTGGAAAGCTAAGGTTAATGGAATACCGCATAATAGTTTTTTAGTTGCCTCTTCTTTTAACCCGTCTAATTATGCCAGTGTGACTTCGATGGAGAAAGAAGTTATTCTTCTTAGAGTTATTGGTACTTGTAAGTTGCCTCAAGACGATGACATGATTCGAACTAAAATTGATAATTATCAAAATCAAACTGATGTGTACTTAGAAGATAACAATAAAGGCTATGATCCCATAACACAGAACAGGTTACAATTTGGGGGATTAAAGTGTCGAGTGCTAGGTACTTTTTATATGAAAAATAGTGAGCTTAATATGGGAAGTGATATAGAATCTTTCTCAGTTTCAATGCGTATGGGTGTGTATATGCCTAAGGGGGATGCATTATCTTTAATTGTCAATTATGTTGATCCTATAAGAAAGAATCGTTTTAAAGAGGAACTAACACTTCTTGGAATTAATAAAGAACTTCAACCTTTTGAAATCGGAACCGTTCGTTATACATCAACAGATCGATTGCATCGAGCAAACGCTGCGGATCGAATTGCATTTCATATTCAACCTTCTGACTTTTTAGCTCGTCGAACTGCCGTGTTAGGTATGACTAGAACTGGTAAATCTAATATGATCAAGCAGACTATCTCTGTAGTAAAGAGCATTGCTGACAATTGTCAACTTCCTATTGGACAATTAGTATTTGATATTAACGGCGAATATGCAAATGCAAACAAACAGGATAATGGTTCGATTTCAGACATTTATTCTGAAGGCTGCGAAAGATATCGCATGATTCCTACCGAAGGATTTTCGCATTTGCTGAACAATTTTTATTCTGAATTGCAAGAAGGATTGACGATACTTAGCGAATTGATTAGAGAAAACAAAAAAGATGGCTCAGCTGATATAGATACTTTCTTAGGGATGTCGTTAGAGCAACCCGATTCTCTTGATGAGCCGGGCGAATATAAGCGCTGGCAGGTGAAAACAGCTTTATATAAAACACTTCTTAAAAGAGCTGGATACGATTATAATGGTACTTTCTCTGTTAAATTCGAAGCAAATAAAAAAGTTCGTGAGGCAGTCGACGCTGTTATAAATGCTGATGCCGAACCAGGTTGTGAAGTGCATTTTGATCCGAACAATTCTCTTTCTTATGAAGAAGCACTTAAGTGGTTTATCGCGGCCCGTTCTGCAAACAAGGATAAGAAGACGACCGGTAAGTTGAAATCGAGTAGTGGCTCAAACTGGTTTGATGAAGAGTGTATTGCTATGTTAAATCTGTTGGATGGACATAACAACAACGATTCTTATATTCGCGGTTTTAGAACAATCGAATGTGGTCGTCCATACCATACACCTTACAGAACGCAAGATGTTTGTGAAGAGATTTATCAACATCTTATGCAAGGGAAAATAGTCATTTTAGATCTATCGGTTGGACAGGCTCAATTAAGAGAGCGACTCAGCAAAAGAATAGCGAAATATGTATTCAATGCTTCCATGAATTGTTTCACTAGTGGTCAAAGTCCCCAAAACATAGTGATTTATATCGAGGAGGCGCATAACCTAATCGGACGAAATATGGATTTGTCAGAAACGTGGCCGCGTTTGGCTAAAGAAGGTGCAAAATATAAGATTGCGCTTGTGTATGCTACGCAAGAAGTCTCTTCTGTACACCCCAATATCCTTGCCAACACCGAAAATTGGTTTATCTCCCATTTGAACAGCGAAAAGGAAATTTCAGAACTTGCAAAGTTTTATGATTTTGCAGATTTCAAATTATCCTTACTCAGGTCTCAAGACGTAGGCTTTTCAAGAGTGAAGACTTTATCAAGCCCATTTGTTGTTCCTATTCAAATAAATAAATTTGATCCCGAAAAAATAATCGCCGAGAAAGGACAATAAAAATGTCGGATTACAACGTTGATAGAACGTCTCATATTGATATTGTAGATAATCCTGATGTAAGGGTTTTTCTGGAAAATTGCGACTATATGAAAGCACCTACCGGGAACGAAATAAATGATATTACAAATCATTTTTTGACAATTCCCGATGCAGAATATGATTTGCCTCAAAAAGTAATATCTATTGACGGGAGTAATTATGAAGCAAGTGTTCGAAAGGAGTTGCCATTTACAAGAGTAGGTTTTGTTAAAATAAGTAACTTGTTAATAAGGCGCAATGCTTTAAAAAGCTTATCAGAAGGTAATTTTGTTAATCCGTTCGAAGTTGCAAAATTGAGCAAGGACAACTCATCGCTTTCATTTGCACTCCCAAGTACGAATATGTGTTATAAAGGCGAAAGTAATGTTCGTGATAGTTTCAGAAAGGCTTTAGATGAAATTTTATACAACTGTCGATTCTGGGAGAAAGACGCCTCAACAAGTTTGAGAACCACTTTGTTTCGTATGGCTTCTTTGCGTTCAAATGATGTTGGCAGCGAAAATGATAAATTGGTTTTATTCAAATGTCCTTCGTGTAGTGCAGAAAATCTTGAATTGTGGGACATCCCAGAAGTTCAGCGTTGTCCGCATTGCGGTAATATTGTTTATCCTTCTGATTGTTTGCGCATATGGGAAGATGTGGGGGATGCCGGTTCAAATCAATCTGCTCTAACAAGGTTTACGAATGCAATCATGCATTTGCTAGTTGTTCACTATATTCGATTTCTTAAAGAAAAGAGCCCAGATTCTTATCTTAACGCACTGACAGATCTGTGTTTCATCGTTAGTGGTCCTTTAGCTGTTTTCGGTAATCCTGCGTGGCTACACGCATCTATCTTAAAATATTTATATGACATTAACAAGGAATTGGTAGATAGCGGGAGAGCTCCTATTATCGTTATGGGTGTTTTAAAAACCGGAGCAATTTGTGACTATTTTAAAATGATTGGACCTTCGGTGAAAAAGAATTCGATTTATGCGGTATCCGATGAATTTAGAAATAAATATATCAATTTTGATCGAGAACCATCATCTACAACATTCGGAGCAGAAACATATTATGGTCAAGATTTCCTTTTAAAAACCGAAACTGGAAAACTGTTCGTTTTTAATGCATTATTGCCGTATAGAGACAAGCACAATAAGATTGTATTTAAAAAAGAAAAATCTAATTTACTTAACTATAAAAACATAGGCACATATATAGAATTAATCGAAGAGTTTGAGTGTGATCTTGATAGTACATCGATAGTTCCTATTGCGCTTGCGCAAAGATATACAGCAATCAGCTTGGAACCCGGTGGACAGGTTCTTGATTTGCTTGCTAAAAGCAATTTTCAATGAGTTAATAGTTTTAGCAAACAAATTACTAGTTGATAAAGAGCAAAAATTCCTCGTTCTTATCTGGACTTCTGCGCCTTTCTGTGGTACTGTTGTGTACTGCAAAGGAGGTGCAGATATGGCACGAGTGACTGTAGAAGAAGTTTACAGAGGCGAAAAGTATGATGTGATGAGTGCGGCGACGGCGGACTATCTCAATAACGGGCGTCCGTCGGAATACGACGAGCGTACTTGGCTTGAAATGCTGCTTGTCAAGCACGCGCTGATGGCGGCAGAAAAAATGAAAAATGAGGGCGACACGGTGTCGGGTTTGACCGATGACGCGCCGCCCTCTTCTTATGTGAGGTGGAATGAAAATGACAACGCTTGAAGATCTGTACTACGGCAATATCGTTCCGCACGAACACAGTTTTAAGCGCGGGAGTGCTTACAGTGAAGTGTTGAGCTATGTTATTCGGCATCAGGACAGCTTGATACCGACGCTTACGGCTCAGCAAAAAGAAACCTTTGAAAAGCTCAAAGACTGCGAGGCGGAACTGCACGGTATGAATGAGCGCGAAGCGTTTATCAGCGGCTTTAAGCTCGCGGCGAGAATCATGACCGAAGTGTTGTACGAGCCGTCAGAGGATTGAATTTGCAGAAACAAGGCCGAGCCGATTTCGCGGTCTGGCCTTGCGATTTTCAGTTCGACACAGCACGGTTAAAATCTGCACCGCAGAAAACAAAGAAAACAGTATTCCCGCAAAAGCGCCGGAATATACACTGTTGGCGCAAAAAACTTGACAGAATTTTTCCGGTATGTTATACTGCAGATAAAGAAAGCAACCGACAATTGAATACACATATTTTTATTTTGAGTTTTAGACTCGCACTTACATAATCACCGATGCAGATCAGCATCGGGATTGAGTGCGGGTCTTTTTGTTTTGCAAAACAGCAGTCCTCTACATAACACGGCGAAAAACCGTGTGAATTTAACAGGAGGAAAAACCAATGAAAGAATCTGTTTACACCGCTTATGAGGATCTGCCACTGTTCCTTAATGCCGAAACGGTAGCCAAGCTCCTCGGCATCTCCATCTCAAGCAGCTACGAGCTGATGCACGAGAAAGGGTTTCCGTCGTTGCGTATCGGCTCACGGCTCATCGTACCGAAAGAAAAATTCCGTGCATGGGTCGAAGAAAAGACGGGAGGTAGCATTTGAAATTCACCCGATATCCAAAGCGTGATGCGATCCGGGATTATTTCCCCGTGCCGAATGAAATTTTCAGCTTGGGTCTCAGTACCGGTGAGATCGCAGTGTATGCGTATCTGATGTACTGCGAGGACAGGAAAACATTTCAGTGCCATCCAAGCTACAAAACGATTGGCAACGCTGTCGGCATGAGCAAAAACACCGTCAAGAAATATGTAGACAGCCTGATTGAAAAGCAGTTGATTACTGCCGAGCCGACTTCCGTCATCACCCAAAAAGGAGAAAAGCGCAACGGAAATTTGCGCTATACAATCCGCCCGATTGCGGAAGCATTAGAGCAGTATTACGAGCAACAGCTGATACGGCTACACGAAGAAAATCGGCGTCAGGCAGCCTTGAAAAAACTCGCCGAATTTGACCGCAAACACGAAAAACCGGCGGTTTAAAGGCAGTTTTACGCTCCGTACGAAAACAAGCAGGAGAAAGCCGAGGGGTTGCACGGCAATCCCTCGGCGGCTCACAGCGGACGGCAACGCCGACCGCATAAGGCTTTGTGCGGCTTTTAAGAACGGTTATAAAAGCCTCAATTTAGGGGTTGCGGCGATAAAAACCTCGCTGATTTAGGGGTTGCGAATTTTACCGCAAATTTAGCTGGATATTCCGCCATGTATGTGGTATTGTGTTGTACTGCGAAAGGATGTGATACTATGGCAAAACGAAGACCGTCGGGAGACGGTATGGTGCGCAAGCGCGATGACGGACGGTGGGAAGGCCGCATCGTTGTCGGTCACAAAAAGAACGGCGATCCGATTCACCGCTATGTGCTTGCCCGAACACAAAAGGAGTTAATCGTAAAGCTCCACGACTGCATCGAGATGTACCGCGACGCCGACCTCACCGAGGATTCGAATATGACGCTCGGGGAATGGCTCGACCGATGGATCAATGAATATATGATCTTCACGATTCGTGAAAGCACGCTTGATTCATACAAAGCGATGATTAAAAATCAAATCAAACCGTATCTCGGCGACAGACCTTTGTCGGCGCTGACCACGCAGGAACTTCAAAAATTCTATAACAGCGTCAAAAAGAAAGGTCGTGTGAAACCAGACAAGCTGCACGGTACAGAGCTTGCCGACAGTATGGTGCGCGGTATTCATATGATGCTGCATGAAGCGCTGGATATGGCGGTGCGCCTACGGCTGATTGTTAAAAATCCAACGGTCGGCACAACGATTCCCAAAAACAATTATCCGCCGAAGCAGATACTCAATGACGAACAGCTTGACAGATTTATGAAACGCATTCGGCAGGATGAGCGGTGGTACGATTTCTTCTACACCGAGTTGACAACAGGTCTTCGCCGAGGTGAAATCTGCGGACTGAAGTGGGAGGACTTCGATGCGGAAAACGGAAAGCTGAAAGTGAGGCGCTCGGTTGCTAAAAGGAAAGGCGGCGGTCTGAACATCGGCGAAACCAAAACCGAGACGGGAACGCGCACGATTGTCCTGCCGCCGAGCACTGCGGAACTTCTGCGGAAGCGAAAAGAAACGGCAGTCAGTGAATGGATATTCCCGAATATCTATGAGTCCGAAAAGCCGATGCACCCCGACTATGCTTACCACCGATTAAAAACACTGTTAAAACAGGCGGAGCTTCCGCTGATTAGGTTCCACGATCTGCGCCACACCTTCGCCACTCATGCGCTGGCGGGCGGCGTGGATGCTAAAACCCTGTCGGGAATCCTCGGGCATACCAACGCCAGCTTTACGCTGGACACCTACACCCATGTGACCACCGATATGCAGAGAAACGCTTCCGCTATCGTGGGGAGCTTTATGGATGAGATTATGCTTGAAGGAGATGATACCAATCGCTAAAAAAAGAAAAAATGGTGAGGGCACATTACGCCTGCGTAAAGACGGTCGGTGGGAAGGAAGAATTGTTGTCGGGTACAATGAGAAAAGCCTGCCTATTACAAAATGCGTAACGGCGAAAACAAAAACAGAATGTTCCACTAAGCTCGAAGCGCTGAAAGAACAGTACGGACGCTCTTCCGATAAAATCAAGCCGGATATGCCGTTCGGGGATTGGATCGACTTCTGGTATCAGACCTACTGCCGACACACACTCCGTATTACCACAAGAACCGACTATGAAAACCGCATTTACAATCATATCATTCCCGAAATCGGAAAAATTCCGCTGAACAGGCTGTCACAGTCGGATTTACAGCAATTCTACGCAAAGGAAAAGACAGACGGAAGAAAACTGCACGCAAAAACCTACGGAAAGGGACTTTCGGACAGAACGATAAGGGGGATACATGCCAACTGCCGCACAGCTTTACAGCGGGCGGTACAGGACGGTTTGATACGAACAAATCCCGCTGTCTGCTGTAAACTGCCGCCGAAAAAAGCGCGGGAGATGCAGGTGCTGACGCAAAACGAGATTCTGCGGTTTCTGCATCAAGCAAAGGAAGAAGGCTATTATGAACTCTTTCTGCTGGAGCTCGGCACGGGAATGCGGCGCGGTGAGATATTGGCACTCAAATGGAGTGACCTGAACTTCAAAACAGGAGAGCTGCATATCGAACGGCAGGTATATATCATCAAGGCAGAGGTGATTATATCGGAGCCGAAAACAAAAGCCTCGATACGCACCGTTATTCTGCCACCGTCACTCTTGAAAACCCTTGTGGCGTATAAGGAAACGGTGGATTCGGAATGGATGTTTCCGTCACCGACAGATAACGGCAGACCGAGAAATCCGTCATCGGTTAGAAAACGGTTACAACTGATCTTGGAACGGGCGGGCTGTAAAAAGGTGCGCTTTCACGATCTGCGTCACACCTTTGCTACCATGGCGCTGGAGCACGGTATGGATGTGAAAACGCTCTCGGCAACCATAGGCCATGTGTCATCTGCAACCACGCTTGATATTTACAGCCATATCACCGATACCATGCAAAGGCAGGCGGCAGTGCATATAGACCGCAAAATCGGCGGCACAGACGCCCAAATGCCGACGGCTCAGCCGTCGGCAAGGAAAGATACCTCCCCGGTCGAATTCACGCCGTACAAGCCCAAAATACGAAAGCCCGGGACGGGTTGTGTCACCATGATTAACGACCACCTCTACGAGGGACGGTACACTCCGACCAACGCCTACGGCAAGCGGGAAAGCCATAATATCTACGCGAAAACAAGAGAAGAATGCGAAGAAAAGCTCGCGGAAATGATTGCAGCGGTTAAGGCACAAATTAAAGCTGAAAAGGAACGGATCAAGGCAGAGCAAGAGGACTGACCAAACGGCACGGATTTTTCTGTGCCGTTTGTACTTGCTATGTGATTTCAAATGTATGCAATAATTTGTATAAATGATTGAATAATGGAGAGATGTGTGTTATAATGTCAACAAGCGTATGGCAAGATTTTTGGCTTGTGTTTCGCAAGCGTTGACTAAAATGGTGGGAGCATTTGCGTCTTTCCATGCTTCGTCGCCTCTTTAATCTCTGTAAATTTCGCATAATGAGTTGCCATACGCTGCTTTTTTAGGAGATGTCATGTATGACTTTTGAATATGTATGTACCAGAAACGATCTGGCGGATTTATTGGAAATTCCTCATGGCAAGCTGACTCACGTTTTATATGTTGCCAAAGTCGATAGTTTTTATAAAATATTTGAGATCCCTAAAAAATCTGGGGGAACAAGAAAAATCTGTGCCCCGACTGGAGATCTTAAGCAAATCCAGGAAAAACTTTATAGCATTCTTTTACACCATCAACAATTCTTGCGCAAGCAAAACAATATACGCACTAATATTTCACACGCTTTCGAAAAAGGGAAAAGTATCATTACGAACGGCGAGGTGCATAGAAATAAGCGCATAGTGGTAAATATTGACCTGCAAGATTTTTTTGATAGTTTTCATTTCGGTAGGGTTTGTGGTTTCTTTGAGAAAAACCGCGATTTTGCCCTTCCACACGAGTTGGCTATTGTTATGGCGCAGCTAACATGCTATCAAGGTAAACTTCCACAAGGTGCGCCAACTTCGCCTATTATTACAAACTATATCTGTCAAACCTTCGATATGAGGATTATAAGAATTGCAAAAAAATATCATTTGGATTATACCCGATATGCTGATGATTTGAGTTTTTCTACTAATGATAAGAAATTCATTGAACAATGGGAACCTTTCTATAACGAATTAACTCATGAAGTTGAGCGGGCTGGATTTAAAGTCAATACCAAGAAAACAAGCGTTCAATATAGGGATTCACGCCAAACGGTAACGGGGCTAGTAATAAACAAAAAACTCAGTGTTGATCATAGGTATTACAAACAAGTGAGAGCAATGGCTGATTCACTCTATAAAACTGGATGTTTTGACAATAATGGCGTTGAAGGAACAGTTAGTCAGTTGGAAGGAAAATTTGCTTTTATCGATCAATTGGACAAATACAATAACATTAAAGATGTTAGTCAACAGCATTCTGTGTTTTGTCTTAACGGACGAGAAAAACAGTATCAAAAATTTTTGTTTTATAGGTATTTTTTTGCACATGAAAAACCAGTAATTGTTACTGAGGGAAAGACCGATATTAAATATATAAAAGCAGCTTTAAAGAACCTTTATACAGAATATCCTGAACTCATCGAAAAAACACCAGAGGGACACTTTGAGTTCAAAGTGTCCTTTTTAAAGAGGTCAAAGAGGTTCAAATACTTTTTCCATATGAGCCAAGATGGTGCTGATGCCATGAAAAATTTGTACAACTTTTTTTCGGACAAGAATCCAAAGTATACAAATTATTTCAAAGTTTTTAGCGGATGCTCTGATAAGAACTTGTGTAATCCTGTAATTTTGATTTTTGACAATGAGTTGTCTAATAAGTGCAAACCATTACACTCGTTTGTTTCTCACATTGAATTATCATCTTCTGATAAAGATAAACTCAAAGAAGATCTTTGCATGAAAATAATTGATGAGGGCAATTTGTTCTTAGTGACAAATCAATTAGTAGACGGAAAAGCAGAATGCGAAATAGAGGATTTATTCGATGAAACTACAAGAAACCATGTTATTGCTGGAAAGACATTTTCATCGAATGACAAAGCGGATAAGGAAAAGCACTATGGGAAAGAAATATTCGCCAATTTCATTCAGTCAAAGTAAAAGTAATTGCTGAATTCGCTGGTACAGAAGGATAATATTTGACCCACAGTAAACAAAGAAAAAGGCTCTGGAATCAAGCAATTCCAGAGCCTTTTTGGTCGGAGTGGCGAGGCTCAAACTCGCGGCCTCCGCATCCCAAATGCGGCGCGCTATCAACTGCGCTACACCCCGATAGTTATTAAATTGTGGTCGTGTAAGTGGTCAAATCTGTGGTCAAACACATTTTTTACCGCTATTTTTTGTTTTCCAAACCGCCCGAAATACGCACGGTTGAAGGGTTTTCGGCGGTTTTCGCTTTCGTGCGGTGCGAAAACCGTCTATGCTCCCAAAGCAGGCGCCCTATCAGTCGGGCGACACCTCGGTCTAAACTATTATATATAATACCACGGTCTTTGTCAACTGTTAAATTGAAAAATTGAAGCTGCCGCGTTTGCGGCAGCTTCAAACATTATTACATTATTATTCGCCGAACGGGAAATCGAATGTTCCGCCGGAGCTCGACGAATTACCGCTTTCCGAATTGCTGCTTGAGGGTGCCTTAGTGCTGTAGCTGGATTCACCGGTATTCGCCTTAAGCACTGCATCAAAGGTCTTCTCTGCCCCGCCCTTCGTAAGCACCGTTACGGAAATCGTATCTCCCGCGGAGCATTCCTCGATTATATCGAGTACAATATCGTCGCTTGTGACCTCAATATTATTAATACGGGTTATAACATCACCCTCTGCAACCTTGCCGTGCAGGTCACTATCCTCCGAAACGGAAGCGACATACAGACCGACCGAGCTGTAGCCGTTGATTTCGGCGGTCACGGAGTTTATGGCGGTATAAGTAATGCCGAGTCTTGCGCGGCTGACGACCTTGCCCTTGCTTATAAGCTCGCTCACTATACGCTTAACCGTTCTTGTGGGTATTGCGTACCCTACAGCATCATATTCCGTTCCCGCAAGCTTTGAGGAGGTTATGCCAACCACCTGCGAATACATATTCACAAGCGCGCCGCCTGAGCTGCCGGGGTTTATTGCACTGTCGGTTTGGATAAGCTTAGCCGAATAATTTGAGGTGGTGCGCACGCGTCTGCCAACAGATGAAATTATGCCCTTGGTGATACTCGAATCATCCGTGGCATCGCTCGGTCTGCCGATAGCCACCACACTTTCGCCGAAATTAAGCTGTGCGGAATCTCCGAACTGCGCCGCCTTAAAGCCGCTGCCCTCAATCTTAAGCACCGCTAAATCGCTCACCTGATCGCCCGCGACGTACTGCGCGTCATACTCCTTATTATCCGAAGTATAAATCTTGAATTTGGCGGAAGGCACTTCGGCATAAATATGATCGTTCGTTACGATATATCCATCACTGCTGTAGAAAACGCCGCTTGCCTGTGAGCCCTGTCCCGCGGTATTGTAAACCATTATTCCGACAACCGACGCCTTAACATCTTCATAAACCTCGGCAGCGGTCTTTTCATCGGTTTTTGCCGGCTTTGCCGCAAGCTCGATCTTTGCGTTTCCGCCTGATACCGAACGCACGCTGCTTCTGCCGAGAAAATATCCTCCCGCAGATGCCGCAGTCAAAAGGATTACTCCCGCAAGCACCGCCGCAAAGTATTTGAGTCCGCGGCTTACCGGCTTGTAATCCTTAACAGCAGTGATCGGAGTATAATTTATTGTGCAGGGCGGAGTGTTAAAGCCGTCGTTATATATTCCCGAGAAATTCGGTTGTACATCCGTATTCGGCTGTTCCTGCTGCGAAGTGCCGTCAGCCTGAGCATCCACGCTCATTACAGGCTCTGCCGTATCGTCGAAATTTTGCTGCCGAGCATCAAAGCTTACAGGCTCGTCCTCCTTCGCTTTTTCCGAAAAACCGGGCTCGGAATTGCCCGCGTCTGCAGAGTTTTTGTTTTCAAACATATCGTCCATAATGATTCTCCTTAATTATTGAGCGGCAGCACAACGCTGAATGCAGTAAACTGATTTTCACGGCTCGACGCGGTTATGCTCCCACCGTGCGCCTTGACTATTGTTTTTACGATATAAAGCCCGAGACCCGTGCTGTTTTTATTCGCGGAGCGGGATTTATCAACCTTATAGAAGCGCTCAAAAACATACGGCAGCTCACTTTCGGGGATTCCCTTCCCCGTATTTGTTATCGTAAATGTGAGCTTTTTGCCGTCTGCCTTCGCCTTAAAATCTATTGTACCCGATTCGTTTGTGAATTTAACGGCATTATCTACCAAATTATATATTACCTGATGGATTAAATCCTTATCGGCGTTTACAGAGATACTCTGAATCTCATCAAGCCCGGTAATATTAAGCTTCGCAGCTTCAATTCGCTGTTCCTGGCTTACGACTATGGTGCATAACAGCTCCCTGAAATCGAAAAGCTCCGGCTTTAAAACAAACTCGCCCGATTCAAGCTTCGCCATGCTGAGCATTGATTGAACAAGGCGTGAAAGCCTTTTCACCTCGTCGGACACTATCTGGAGATAATACTTTTGCTTGTCCGGCTCTATGGTGCCGTCCAAAATGCCGTCTATAAAGCCGCCTATCGTAGTCATCGGAGTTTTAAGCTCGTGCGATACATTGGCGACAAAGCTTTTACGCATTCCCTCAAGCTGCACCAGTGAATTGGTCATTTGATTAAATGAAACCGCAAGCTCTCCTATCTCGTCATCGCTCGTTACGGGTATGCGCTTTGAAAAATCACCCTTTGCCATCGCCCTTGCCGCTTCGGACATTTGCTTGAGCGGCTTCGTGAGCCTGTAGGTCATGGCATAAAGCGCAAAAAACATTATTACAAGCGGAATGGCAGCCGAAAACAAATAAAGCTTTGTCACGGTAGACATTAGCAGCCGTATTGAAGAAAGCGGCGCGGCGCTGAACACGGTGACCGCAGTTCCACCGCTGCTTGTTATCCGCTTTGAAACCACATAATGCGGATTTTTATATACATCCAGGGTTTTAAGCCTAAACGGTTCATTTTCATCAGCCGCAAGCTCCGATTCCGGAATTAAATGCTGCGAATGAGTGCACTCGCCGTTTTTCCCCCATTCCTCGCAGCTGCAAAGCACTACCGCACCGGTCTTGTTGGCTAAAAATATATCGACATCCGAAACCGCCGAGATAGCGTTCAGGGTTTTATAAAGCTCCTGCATATTCATATCGCCCGAGGACGCCTCGGCTATATAATCCGCAGCCTCATCCGTGCATTTGCCGAGTGTTTCGTATTTTGAACGCGCCAGGTAATTATTGAGCACAAATGAAAGTATCATCATCATAACCGTAAGACTGAAAATAATAATCAGCGCGGTTGTGAAAAAATATTTTTTAAAAAGCTTAAGCTTCATAAAGCTATTTTACCTCGAATTTATAGCCTACTCCCCAAACGGTTTTAAGCGACCATTCATCGGAAACATTTTCCAGCTTTTCGCGCAGACGCTTTACATGAACATCAACCGTGCGGGAATCACCGTAATAATCAAAGCCCCAGACCTCATCAAGCAGCTGATCCCTCGTATAAACGCGGTTGGGATTGCTTGCCAAATGGTAAATCAGTTCAAGCTCTTTAGGCGGCGTGTCAATTTTAACACCGTTAACCTCAAGCTCGTAATTAGTAAGATTAATACGAAGCTTGTCATATCTTACCTCGCTTATCTGGGAGCCCTTGTCACTGTCGTTCGTTCTGCGAAGCACTGCTTTTATGCGGGCGATTACCTCCTTGGTATCAAACGGCTTGCTTACATAATCGTCCGCACCCAGTTCAAGACCGAGAATCTTATCAAAGGTTTCGCCCTTTGCGGTCAGCATTATAATGGGAGTTTCGCTCGTCTTGCGGATTTCCCTGCAGACCTGCCAGCCGTCCAGCTTCGGAAGCATTATATCAAGTAAAATAAGGTCGGGCGAATACTTTGAGGCGTATTCCACCGCCTGTTCGCCGTCGTTTGCCACAACGGTATCAAAGCCGTCCTTTTCAAGATACAAACGCAAAAGCTCGCAGATGTTCGCGTCATCATCGACAATAAGTATTTTATATTGCATTGCATTCCCCTCACTTAACTCTTGTGCCGCGCCCGACAGCAATCCTTTTCGGGCACTACACTTATTTAAAGATAATAATATAATATTTATATTACGAAAATATGAATAATTGTAACTTTATTTTAAATTAAATGTCATCATACTCTGCAAGCACTGCAGGTATAAAAAAACGAACCGCCGAAAGGCGATTCGTCATCAGTCTGTCGATGAACCCCAAAATTTGTTTTTGCAGCGGTAACTCCGCATTTTTCATTTTTTCCATACCTGTGCGGCGGAAAAACACCTTGTAAGCGAAAAACCGCTGAATAATCGGTTTCAGGAGGGCACCGGGGTGAGTAACCACGGAGCATAACAACCGACTGCCGCCTGCGGCAGATAAAAGGAGGGCGTTATGGCGCCGCGGTCAAAGAAAATTCGCGCGCCGAGCGATATTTTCTTTGGGCACAACAAGAGTAGGGAGTGCGGTCCGAAAATCCGTAATTTTCGAGCAAACGGCATTCCCGTAGGAGAGCGTGGCGATTTTTTTCGACACGCGCACCAAAGAATTATTACTCTGCAGCTCCGCCGTTTTCTTCTTCCTTCATTTTTGCAAAGCACTCGCTGCAATATACCGGGCGATCATCCCTCGGGATGAACGGCACTTTAGCAACGCCGCCGCAGGCAGCACATACTGCATCATGCATTTCTCTGGGAGCTCTGCCGGCATTCTTACGCTTATCGCGGCAGGGCTTGCAGCGCTGCGGTTCGTTTACAAAGCCTTTGGATTCGTAAAACTCCTGTTCCCTTGCAGTAAATACGAATTCCTCACCGCAATCCTTGCAAACTAACGTCTTGTCTTCAAACATGTTTTCTACCTCTCTGATGATAAAATTTAGCCCCGGACGGAATCGCACCGACATCTTTGGTTTCAACGCTCTGCTTTAAGCTACATGGGCATATTAATAAAAAGGAATCAATTTCCCTGTTTATCCTTAAGCTTCCTGCGGATTCTCATAAGCGCGTTATTTACCGATTTTTCGGAAACGCCCAACTCGTCCGCAATATCTATGTATTTTTTCCCCGAAAGGAAAAGCTGCAAAACCGCAAGCTCCATTCCCGATAATTCAAGCTTTATACTGTGCGTAAGCGCTTTATAAGCCTCTTTATCAAAGAAAATCTTTTCCGGACTGTTGCAATCGGGAATGCTTACATCCTCTATCGGCTCAAGCAGCTCCTCGGGAATGTTTTTCTTTCTGCCCGCCCGTTTTGCGCAATCAATAACCGAGCGCTTTATACAAAGTGAGGCAAAGGAGGAAAACGAGGATTTATCTTTATCGTAATTCTTCACTGCGGAATAAAGCGCAAGGCTTGCCTCCTGCGCTGCGTCCTCGCGGTCGCTTTCGCGGCAGTATTTATCCGCATAATAGCGTATTCGCTTATCGTACCGACCGAAAATTACGGGCAGAAGCTCATAGTCTCCGCCGCATATTTGCGCGACGATTTCTTCGTCCGACGCATTCTTGTAATTTTCGACAAAAATACTCCTCATTGTTACTCCGACATAGTATTACTTGCTAATTATAATAACCCATCCCATTTGAAAAGTCAAGAAAAATTTTAATATTTTTTGGTAAATTGTGAAAACTCACAAAAAACCTTGTGTGTTTTTACAATAAAATAAGTACACAGCGTGGAATCGCCGAATTATTCGACGATTCCTCGCTGTGCACTTGTAACCGTCATTATATAACGGATTTCTTAAAATGATACGGTAAGCTGCATTTTGAATCTTTCAAGCCCGAACACTGCGTGCGGTATTCCCTTCGGCATAATAAGGGTCTCCCCTTCGGACAAAACATATTCCTTCCCGCCAACGGTAAATCTTCCCTTTCCGTCGAGCACGGTCACCATCGCGTCGCCGCCTGCCGAATGCGATGAAATTTCCTCACCCTTATCGAAAGAAAAAACGGTCATGCTCACAAGCTCGTTCTGCACAAGCGTTTTGCTTACCACCTGACCCTCGCTGTAATCCACAAGGTCTTTAAGATTTATAACTTTTTCTTTTTCAATATTTTTATACATAATAACTCTCCGTTCCTTCTGTTATAAGCTTATTATTCTCTTTTATTTTTAATATATCAAGCCGGTTTTTTTATTCCACAACCGGAGGAATAAAATTTTCTATTGCGCTGCGCAGCTTCGGGTGGTGAATCACAAAGTGAATCGCGGGGGCGTTGCCCTTTGAAATCATGGCCCACTGTCCCTCGTGAATTAAAATCTGCAGATTTCTGAACGCGTTTGTCCTTGTAAATTCCGCGGTATAATTTTCGTGCGCTTTTTGAAACTGCTCGGTTTGCTTTATAAGCTCTGAGTATTCGTCATAGCTAAGGCATATATCCTTACTGTAAAACATTCCCGAAAGTGGCAAAACAGCCGGGTGGCGCTCAAATTCCTCGCGGCTTATAACAGGCATTTCATCGGTTATGCTGCCGTTTTCAAGAATTTTTTCCGCAATTTCGCGCTGCGAACGCGCAAAATCAAGAATTTTATTTTTATCTTCCGCTTGTATTTTATGGTTTTCAAACAGTTTTTCAAGAAAATCCGCTCCCGCGGTATAAAGCGGCGGCACGGTGAGAATATTGCGGCGTTTGCCTGCATTTTCCGCGTCGGCAAGCATAAACGCGTTCAGTCTGCGCGCGCCGTCCTCTCGGTAAATTTCCATTAAGGACGCTGCATTTTTCAAAAGGTCCTCGGCGCGTTTTTTATAGTACGTTATATCGTCCTTGGTTTTTGAAAGATAATACCTGCCGCGGTCGTGATAGCCCGCAATCGCCTCGCCCGAGAGCGCCGCCGCGCCCGACACCCGCAAAAAATGATTAAAAGCACCGCTCTGCGTTTTTTTGAGGTAATAGGGGGATATCTGCCCTGTCATATACATCGGTATCCAGCTTTCAAGCCCAAGCATCATTTCCTCAAACGATCGGTCAATATTATGTATATTGTTAAGGTGCAGCCCTTTTTTGAGCATGAGCGCCATTCCGTACATCCATTTTTTCGGAAAATCGGGGTCCTTCGCCATTTCGGTCATGGGCATATCGCTGTAAAGCGTAACATCATCCTTTGATTTTGAAAGCACGGTCGCCTTTAAAAAATCAAGCTCGCTTTCCATCATTTCGTGAAGACCGTAATAATACTTTGAGGTGGGCAGCTGAAACGGCAGCTGCGGCACCTTCATTTCATCGAAGTGTATCGCTTTAATGTATTCGTTTAAATCAAATTCGTCAAGCTTTGCAAGAAATCCCGAAATGCCGCCGCCTTCGGTATCCCCCGATTTTCCGCAAAGCAGCCATTCCTTGATTTTTTCATACCTTGCGGAGCAATCGTCGGTCTCCTCGCCTATAAGCTCTGTCAGCACGGCAAGGTCGGTGGGAGAATTTATCTCCCTTGCCACAAAAGACGCCACCGCCTCGGCGAATTGCTCGGGGTCGGCAGGGCGGCGCGAGCCGTTTCTGAAGCGGAATATAGTTGAGCTATCGTAATTTGTGCTGCGGCAAAGCTTTGAAATATTTATATCAAGCACGGAAATCAGCGTATTGAAATTAAGCCGCAGCTGCTCCTTATCGGCTGACACGAGTCCGTCGCAGGCAAGAAGCTGTGAGCGTATTTCCTCTGCTCCGAGGGCGATTTCCTTTTTTTCGGCAATAGCCGTCAGCGCGTTTACAATGGATGAAAAGGCCTCGCTTTCGGCATCGGGCAGCCGCTCTCCCGATCGGTAACGGCTCACAGTCGCCGCAGATATACCTGAAAGCTCACTTAATTCCTTGGCAGTGCAGTCAAGCGTTTCTATATACTCGTTAAGCCTGTCGCAAAATCTCATATTTTCACATCCGTAATGTTTTTTTATATTATACAACAAAACCGTCAAAAAATAAAGTGCAATAATTTCCATTCCGGCAAATGCCATAACGGAAATTATTTATTCGTTGATATGGTATATATGCTAAAATCTTTATAAGAAAATTTTTTCCGTGAGGAGAGAAAAATGAGAATAATTTCAGAATTAAAAATGCGGGGTTTGGCGGCTATTTTGCTTGCTTTTACTCTGCTTTGCGGGTGTGCGGGTAACGGCGGGAAAACATCAAGACCTACCGCTGAAAAGGATACGTCGCTTACCGCCTCAACGCAAGCGGAGCCTGTAACGCTGGAGCAGGCGCTTTTAAAGGAGCGCGGCAAGCCTTATGACCAATCGGATTATAAAAAGATTATCGGCGGCGAGGGCATTATTGATATAACCTCGGAGTTTGATTGCTTTGTCGACCACTCCTACAGCACCGACATTGACAATATGATAGTTTCGGGCGGCAAGACCTACCGTGCAAACTTTAATTCGCCGCTTTCAAACGGCAAAAATATTTTAGAAACATTCACGCTGCCGTCAACCGCCGAGGTGAGGTATTGGGACGCCACCTACGACAGCGAAATCTGCAATTTCTATTTTAAGGACGGCTCTGCCTACAAGCTCAGCGGTCAATCGCCGATTATGTCTTATATCCCCGAAAAAATCGATACCGATAAACACCCTCTTTTCAAAAAGGTTTACCGCTATTCATCCGACGGTAAAACGCTTACCGACTGCACCGCAGAATTTTTGAATGCCGATAAAGTTTACCGCCACCGCACGCCGATGTTAGCCATTACAGGCAAAAAGGTAAGCCTTATTGATACGGCTAAATACCTTGACAAAGGCACTGCCGGGTGGAACCGGTACAGAGATATGGGCTGGCGGGAATATATAGCCTACGACCTCGATTTATCGGCAATAGGCACCGAGACCCCGATAAAGCTTTTCAACACCAACATTCTTATGACAAACTGCGCGTTTTATGAGATTGTGTATGCGTCAGAACCGCTTGATGATAATGATAAAAACGCACAGACAGCGCCCGACGGCTCGGTTTCGCCCTATTACCCAGCCGCGCAGCACCTTAACTGCAGCCTCACTTTAAGAAAAATAACCCTGCTTACTAACTATTACAAGGATGTGCGCAATATATGCACAAGCCATGTAATAACCGATGATTACACCCTCTTACCGATTTCGGAAATTATGACCGAGGGCTACGCCGAATATTATAAATACGATTGCAACAAATTTTACAATGCCTACCGTGACGAATAAAGGAGTAAATGATATGAATTTTGATAAAAGAAAAATATTTTCAGCCGCTGTTTCCGCCCTGCTCGCATTTTGCCTTACCGCTTGCGGCGGCAAGACTGTAACAAACAGCGACGGCACAAAAACCGTAAAGACCGAGCACGGCATAAAGGTTACGCAAACTGCGGCAAAAGCGGTGCAGACCGAGAAATATGAAACAGCCGATTTCAGCATTACAATACCCAAGGGCTGGAAGGTAACTGCGGGCGGCACGAATATTTACCACACCATACGCGTAAGCGACCCTAACGAGCCGCTCAACGGTATGTATATTCTTCTTAAAGCGGAGTGCCTCTTGCACTCGCAGGCGGGCAAGGCGGCATACCAAAGCCTTTATAATAAGGGAAATACGCAATTAGCACTATTTGCAAACGCGGTTGTGCTTGAAAACCCCTCTACCGAAAATTTCTTTAAAATTTTCTCTGCCTACGGCGATTTTGCCTCTAAAATGGATACCACCTATGCGGGCTTTACCTTCCCCCGTTACGACAATTTCACCGTAACAGACAGGTTTGCTTCAAACAGCAATTTAAAAGCCTATTCGCTCGGCGAGGAGCTTTTGCGTGCAACTTTTACCGACGGCGGCAAGGAGGGCGAGGGAATGTTCTCGGCAAGTGTAGTGGATTTCGGCAGTTCGACTATATCAGACGGAACGCTTGTGGGCTATCAGCTGAAACAGGCGGACGGCGGATATTATATGGCGTATAACGTGGTGGCAATAACCGCCGCAAAGGACACCTTTATAGAGTGGGAAAGCGTGCTTACCGAGTGTATGAAGACGCTTGATTATTCGGAAAGCTTTGTAAACACCACAAATCAGGCAAGCAATGAAAAGGTTGCGCTTTCAAAGCAGATAAGCCAAAACTTTAATCAGACTATGGACGGCTTTATGTCATCATGGGAGAGCCGCAACAAAAGTCAGGATATTATGAGCCAGAAGCAGAGCGACGCGACCCTCGGTTACGAGCGCGTTTACGATACCGAGACAAACGAGGTTTATAAGGCAACAAACGGCTTTACCGATGTTTACGACGGCAAGCGCTATAAGCCCGTAACGGACGATAATATTTATACCGAGCCTATAAGCGGCTATATTGAAAAAGTAAATTAAATTTTTAAAAAACTATTGACGGCGGCGTTTTAAGTATGTAAAATATTATTCGGTAATATTTTCGGCGCGGCGGGTACGGTATTTATTGCCGTACCCGCCG